>Ga0214474_1000032_pt1 | contig 83070 bp, 89 predicted proteins | sample RVTome_2_FD_187335 | JGI IMG/M metagenome (GOLD analysis project Ga0214474, IMG submission 187335) | Soil microbial communities from uranium-contaminated site in the Upper Colorado River Basin, Wyoming, United States - RVT95D214 HiSeq ... | reverse complement strand
ACTGCCATCACCACTGCTAGCTTATCCTCAGTGCTGTAACGTTTGGCCATCTCTCCTCCTGATGGCCTCTTTGTACCCTAAAAAGCGTTTCATTTCAAGTGGTATAGCTTTTTAATGAAGCAGTACATATGGAATAATGCTAATTATGAAAGATGAGAAAGGTAAAGCATTTAATTGGGAATATTTTGATTAACAGAAACATACTCACTGACAATCCAGTTGATTCCACATTGATGCGACTGATGTATTAATGACTACTTTTTAAGCCTTCCTCAAGATTCTACGTAGTAATTGTCTAGTTGAACAAATTAAGAACAAGTAATCTGCCTGTAATTTCCATTTTTATTCAGCAGAATTTTTTCAGTAGTTTACGCGGGAACCAGAGGAATAATTGCGTTGTCAGTCAGGCTATTTTGATTGACATTCGTTCTTGTATTGTTAAGAAGATCACAAAGCAGCAAGATGAACGTAAAATAATCGTCAGCCCAACTTTGTTCATTTGCAGTCGCAGTATTGAAACCGTGCAAGAGTCGCTGGTATAGAGCTAAAAGATTTTCATCATCCAAATATTTTAAGGTGCTTTCTATTTGTATTAATGGACTGTAAAGATTTTGGCCTTGCTTTTCTGCATTTGTGAGTACTCTGAGAATTTCAGTTACTTTATTGCACAGTTCTGTGTCTAACATAGGCTCTTTCCTGCCTTGTTTCCAATTTATCACAAAAAAATGTAAGCGGGATAACGAGTCCCTTAATAATATTATCAACCCTGAATTGCCCTTTGTAAATACATCGTTATCACATTTTTTATTCAACAGAATTTTTTCATCGGGTTTATGATAGAATTCTACTATTAAGCTAGTCAGTTATCTACCACAGTTTCATTAAGGTGATTAGATAAATGAACAAAATTGGAAGACCTGCGAAAACGGATGCCACGAAACATCCTTTACACGGGCACTTCAATGGTGACGTGCCATGGCTGGACGGATGTAAGGAGAATAACAGAAAAACATGTTCGGATTGTCCTGTGCCACTCGAGAACTGTCCTGCCGAAAATCCCAGGCTCCATAAAGGCGGTCGCCCAAAAGACACGCAATAAATACTAGTCCTTGCAGGAAGTGGAAATGACGAAAACGAAAAATAATTACGATGTCAAAGACTTGAAGCTGGCTGAAGCCGGTCGCCTTCGCATTGAGTGGGCAGGGCGGGCAATGCCCGTGATTAAATTGATTGGTGAGCGGTTCGCTAAAGAAAAGCCCCTGAAAGGCATCCGCATTGCCGCTTGCCTTCATATTACCACCGAAACTGGCAACCTGGCACTGGCATTAAAAGCCGGCGGTGCCGACCTGATTTTCTGCGCCTCAAATCCGCTGAGCACACAGGATGACGTCGCCGCGGCGCTGGTGGAATATGGTCTGCCTACCAATGCCATCAAGGGAGAGAATGGTGATACCTACTACAAGCACATCAATACTGCGCTCGACCATAAGCCGCAGATTACCGTTGATGACGGCGCCGACCTCGTGTCCACACTCCACACAAAGCGGAAGAGCCTGATATCAAATGTCATCGGGGGTACGGAAGAGACTACTACCGGCGTTATCAGATTACGCAGTCTGGAAAAATCCGGGAATTTGAAATACCCCATCATCGCTGTGAATGATGCCAAGACGAAATACCTGTTTGATAACCGCTACGGCACCGGACAGAGCACCATTGATGGCATTACCCGCGCCACCAATATTCTGTGGGCTGGCTCGAAAGTGGTGGTCTGCGGCTACGGCTGGTGCGGGCATGGTGTGGCGATGCGCGCCCGGGGCATGGGCGCCCGTGTCATTGTCACCGAAGTCGAACCGGTGCGCGCCTTGGAAGCTGTTATGGACGGTTTTCAGGTAATGCCATTACCAGCCGCCGCGAAAATTGGGGATGTGTTCATCACCATCTCCGGCGACAAAAATGTCATCGATGAAAAGCACCTGAGAGCAATGAAGGACGGCGCCATCCTCGCCAATAGCGGCCATTTTAATGTCGAAATCAATATCCCGGCGCTGGAAAAGATGTCGAAGGGCAAGCAGACAATGCGTCCCATGGTGGAACGTTATAATCTTAAAGACGGGCGGAAACTGTACCTGCTGGGCGAGGGCAGGCTGATTAATCTTGCCGCCGCCGAAGGGCATCCTGCCAGTGTGATGGATATGAGCTTTGCCAACCAGGCGCTCTGTATGGAGTATCTGGTGAAGAATAAGGGCAAGCTTGCTGTCAAGGTCTACAGCGTGCCGGAGAAGATTGATAAAGAAATTGCCCGGTTGAAACTTGACTCGATGGGGATTAAGATAGATACCTTAACACCTGCCCAACGGAAATATCTGGATAGCTGGCAGGAAGGAACATAGAAAGGGGAAAACAATCATGGCAAATAGCTTTTCAGAGGCATCTAAGTATTTATTGACCTCGGAATCGGTAACGGAGGGACATCCGGATAAAGTTTGCGACCAGATTTCTGATGGAATTCTCGATGAAATAATGAGGCAAGACCCGATGGGCAGGGTTGCCTGTGAGACTGCCGTTACAACCGGCCTGGTGGTTGTGCTTGGTGAAGTCACCACGAAGTGCTATGTCGATGTCCAGAAAGTAGTCCGACAGGTTGTCAAGGACATCGGTTATACCAACCCGCGCTATAATTTTGATTATCAGTCCTGTGGTGTAATTATCGGCATTAAAGAGCAGTCGACTGATATTGACCTGGGTGTCAGCAAGTCGCTGGAAGCCCGTGAAAAGAAGAAGGTTGACGAACTGGATAAGGAAGGCGCCGGCGACCAGGGAATGATGTTCGGGTTTGCCTGCAATGAGACCCCGGAGCTGATGCCTTTGCCGATTGCCCTGTCTCACAAGTTATGCCTCAGACTTGCCGAAGCAAGAAAGAAGAAGATTATCCCTTACCTCAGACCGGATGGCAAATCGCTGGTCACGGTCGAATACAGCAAGGGCAAACCGAAGCGTGTTACCAGTGTCGTCATTGCCGCCCAGCATGATGATGATGTCAGCAACGAAAAAATCAGAGCGGATATCATTGAAAAGGTCATTAAGAAGGTTATCCCGGCGAAATTTATCGATAAAGATACGCAGTACTATGTTAATGGCACAGGCAGGTTTGTCATCGGCGGACCGGCTTCCGATACTGGTTTCACCGGTCGCAAGATTCTGGTGGATACCTATGGCGGTATCGCCCGGCATGGCGGTGGCGCCTTTTCCGGCAAAGACCCCACCAAGGTCGACCGCTCGGCTGCCTATATGGGGCGTTACATTGCTAAGAATATGGTCGCCGCCGGACTGGCAGAAAGACTGGAGATTCAGATTTCCTACGTTATCGGCAAAGCATCACCGCTATCTGTCTCCGTGGAGACTTTCGGCACTGGTAAGGTGGACAATGCCACCATATTGAAACTTATCGATAAGCATTTCGACCTGAGACCGGCAGCAATTATTAAATACCTCGATTTACGTCGTCCCATTTACCGCCAAACTGCCGCCTACGGGCACTTCGGGCGTACGGATATCGACCTGCCCTGGGAAAAGACGGATTTGGCGGCAACTCTGAAGAAAGAAGCTTTCAAGAAATAAATCCGAAACCCTAAAAACTAAAACATAGTAGATTTAAGCGGAATACATTACACATAAAAAGGTGTGCGATGCAGACAAAGCAAACATTGTCCCCGATAGGCAAGAGAACAAAGAGACAGCGCGTCGTTTCCAACATCGTGAAGGTACTTGTTGTGTTGGTCTTTCTAGCTGCATTGGCTCTGGGCTTGTGGTGGATAATTTCCTATACCTATAATACTTCAAGTTCAAGCCCTCCAGTTTCTTCAGAAAACAGTACTTCTGTCGCTCCTGCCAATCTTTCTTTTGTTGATAATAATCCGGAACACATTGCCCAGGTATTGGGCTCCCAGGAGGCCTATGACAAGCTGGTCAATTCCGGCTTAAGAAGAGTAAAGGACATCATGGGGCCGGATGGAAAAGGGCTGATTATGGGGAAAGACGACATGTGTATCATTCATGATTCTAGTGGCGTTTGGGTATGGGTAGTGATGGAAGGAGAAATCGTAGACATAGATCTGAATTCTAAAAAGCTGATCCTTAAGAATGGAGGCGATGAAATTGTTCTGGCTATAAGTGAATTTATCTCTATGGATAGAATGATTAAGAAAAATGCGGGGCCAGGACAGCCGCCACGATATATCCCCTGGGAAGAGTTTAAGGTCGGCGACTGGCTTGATCTTGTTGAGGTTGCCGTCAACGCAAATCGGGCAGAAGTCAGAAGCGTTTATATCTATTAGAGCCGCTTTATCAATAAAACGATAAGCGGCTTCTTCTTTTTGTTATCATACCGTAAAGATTGACTTACTTCTCACATATTAGTAAGAATAAATAATGGCTGGTTAGATTAAGTTTCAGACGCACTGAGTTGAAAGATTCGCATTTTGTTTAAGGATTTTTGTGGAAAGGGTAGTTCTTTCCTGGAGCGGGGGTAAGGATTGCGCTCTGTCTCTTTATGAAATCAAGCGCAGTAAAGAGTATACAGTCGCGGCGCTTCTCACCACCATCACGCGAGATTACGATAGAATAAGTATGCACGGGGTACGGCGAGCTTTGCTTGAACGGCAGGCAGAATCTGCAGGACTACCATTGATAAAAGTCTTCATACCCGCCAATTGCACCAATGAAATCTACGCGGAAATCATGGAAAAGGAGATGCACTGCCTGAAAGCCGAGGGTATAAATACGGTTGCATTCGGGGACATATTTCTGCAGGATGTGAGGGAATACCGCGAGAACAATCTGGCTAAAGTCGGTATGAAAGCCATATTCCCGCTGTGGGGCAGAAGCTCCCGGGAGCTGGTAACATCGTTCGTTAATCTGGGATTTAAAGCAATTATTGTCACGGTTGACCCACGTAAATTAAATAAAGAATTCTGCGGTACTATCCTCGACAGCGCATTTCTGAGCGCGCTACCGCAGGATGTCGACCCGGCAGGTGAAAATGGAGAGTTCCACTCGTTTGTCTTTGAGGGTCCCGTATTTAAAAACCCAATCCGCTTCTCTGTGGGAGAGAAAATATTACGGGACGGCTTCTGGTTCTGCGAACTTTTACCACTCGATTAGCAGGTATAAAGAGTGATTGATTCTACCTACATACTGGTCCTTGCCGATACGCATGTAGCGACTCTGGAGCAGTTGCCCGAAAGACTCCGCCAGTTGGTAAAAGAAGTAGATTACGTGGTGCACTGCGGTGATTTCACCGAACTCAGAGTAGTAGAAGAATTACGCAGTCTGTCAAAGCATTTCATCGGTGTGTATGGCAATACGGATGCTCCGGAAGTCAAAGAACTGCTCCCCACCGAGGCATTTTTAGAAATCCACGGTAAAAAGATTGCCATTACCCATCCCTATTTTGGTGGACCGCCGTGGGGACTCGAGGAAGAACTAGCCGAACGCTACCCGATTGCTGATGTCATCCTGTTCGGGCATACCCACGATGCCTGCTCAATTCATAAGAACGGCACGTTGCTATTTAACCCGGGACAAGGCTACCCCATGTTCATCACGCAAGCGAGTATCGGCATCCTGAAGGTGACTGCGGAAGGGGTCGAAGGGCGGATTTCTTCTGTGGATAATGCAGTATTGTTCTGAACACCTGTTCGCGTTATGATGGTACATACAGGATGAGAGAATGCTAAACCCTATTAAATTTGGCACGGACGGCTGGCGGGCGGTTATTGCTGAGGACTTTACCTTTGAGAATGTCCGCTACTGCGCTCAGGGTGTCGCGAGCTATCTTAAAGCAAAGGGATTAGCCAAACGCGGCATCGCTATCGGCTACGACTACCGCTTCGCCTCCGAGGACTTTGCGGCGGCAACTGCGGAAGTAATGGCGGGCAACGGTATCCACACATGGCTCTCTCCAAAAGCTATCCCCACCCCCCAGGTCTGCTTTACCGTGCTCCAGAAAAAAGCCGGGGGCGGCATCGTCATCACTGCCAGCCACAATCCGGCAAAATACAATGGCTTCAAGTTTCGGGAAGAGACTGGCATCAGCGTTTCCTCGGAAGTTAGCACCGAAGTCGAAAAATATATCCATCAGGCTCTCTCTGCACAAAAAGTACAACAGATGCCGCTCACGGAGGCGTTGAACAGGAAACTGGTGGAATATCTTGACCTGACAGAAGATTACCTTGCTCAAATCAGTCGGTTGGTAGATATTGAGAAAATCAGAAAAGCTGGATTGAATATCATCATCGACTCTATGTATGGGGCGGGATGTGGTTTATTCCGACAATTACTCGGTGGTGGCACGAACAAGCTCACAGAAATCAATGGCGAACGTAATCCGTCTTTCCCCGGTATTAATCCCGAACCTATCACCCCCAATCTGAAAAAACTATCTGGGATGGTCGTAAGGAGGAAAGCGAATATCGGACTTGCCACGGATGGTGATGCCGACCGCATCGGAATTATTGATGAGAAGGGGAATTTTCTTACCCAACTGCAAGTGTTTGCCCTGCTTATCCTCTATCTGCTGGAAGTACGTGGCGAGCGCGGTGCTGTTGTAAAGACTGTGACTTCAACCAGTATGGTCGACCGACTTGGTGAAATTTATCAGGTGCCCGTCTATGAGACCCCGGTGGGGTTCAAATACGTCGCGCCCCTGTTTCTCCAGCATAACGCCCTCATCGGTGGGGAGGAGAGTGGTGGCTATGGCTTACGCGGACATGTACCGGAACGTGATTCTTTACCCGCCGGGCTTTATATCATCGATTTCATGCTGCGGACAGGAAAGACGCCGTCACAACTCCTGGATTATCTTTACAGCAAGGTAGGACCGCATTACTATGACCGCCTTGACCTGCATTTTTCATCAGAAGCACGGGAGCAAATCATCGAGCACGTCCGTAAAGCCAGCCCTGGCTTGATTAACGATGTGAAAGTAGTGAAGACTGATACCTTGGATGGTTTCCGCTATATTCTGGCAGATAATTCCTGGTTGCTCATCAGATTTTCCGGTACAGAACCAGTCTTGCGTGTCTATAGTGAGGCATTTAGTCCGGAACAGGTGCAGAAGATTCTACTGGCTGGCAAGAAGCTGACGGGGATTTAATACTTGTTCCCCACATTCCTGCGACTTCTTCCAACGACGCGCTATTTGGGTAATATATCATTTTGAAAATTCGAAGTATTAACTATGCTTGAGCGGTGTAGTATGGTTAAAGTATGGGTAAGCGTAAGAAAAAGGAACACGATTTCGCTGTCAATGCCTTCCGTGTAGTCCAAGAAGCTACTGGACAATCAGAGCCGGAGACAAAATAGACAAATAAAAGATTAATCGGAAGGGACTGCTATTGGAATGGAGACCGTAGAACTCTCAAATATTTTGAGCAACCGCTCGCTACGTAAATCCATCTCATAACAGCAGTAAAGACGCCAAATACGTTGCCACAGTTCATCTTTAGAGTTTAAATAATCTATACATAATCCCAAATCTTGAGATGCTTCTTTGTGGTCAATTACCGTGCCATGAGATAAATAACGCTCGGTATCAGCTAATTTTATGGCGATACTTTCTGCTTTGCTGTCGTTATCTTTACATTGGGAGCATTTTAGCCATTTTATAGCAAATCGCTTCGACCTGAGAACAGCTTTTTTACAGTAATCAATGAGGGCAGGGTCAAGTTGCTGTAACAAAGGGAAGTAGACTGGCGAAAGAATACCACCGCCCTGCTTAGATTCCTCTTGGATGGCCTTAAGACCATCCAAGAATGATTGAGCTGGTCGATATACTACTTGCCCAGTAGCTGTTGTAAATGCAACCTGTGGGTCAATTGGACCTAGTTCTGAGGTATCACTCATAACAATAGTGTCAGCAGCTAATGCAATTAATGTTGCGGCGCTTTTAGCACTTTCAGCAACTATAACTCTGAAGCTTTTGGAATTACTTCTGCACATATAGATTAATTTCTCAGCTACATCTATGTCACCACCAGGACTTTGTAAGAGAAGGTCTAGGTCTTTGTCATCTTTACTCTGTAGAAGGTCGGCAAAAGCCAAAACATCATTTTGGTCAATACCGGCATTTGGATGTGAAATATTGGCAACGTAGACTAACAGGTCTCTATGTGTAAAATCCTGAATCTCTTCTATCTGCCGCTGCCGCAAGTATCGCTCTTTTTGAATAGCGTGATAAAGGGGTGTTTGAGAGGGAATAGGGTCTATCATTACTTCTCACGCCTGAATGATAACCCAAAAGCAGAATTACTTCGTGCAATTCTATGTTTCTTAATTCCCGTATGGTCTTTGCTATATCGTTTCCAATCCTTGAGAAAGCTATTATATGAGTCAATTAAACTGGAATTCTCTTTGATTAGGCGCTTCCTATCATTTATAAGTTTGAGGGCTTCCTTGTCGGTGATTGTGTTGACCATTATCTTCCTCTCATCTGGTCACACTTACCCAATCCGTTCTCTGTTAAGATTGAGTGCATAGGAATAATTCCTAGACCTACTACTACAATTTATTATTATACTATAATGTGTCAACGTCCTTCAAAAGGATACACTACCGCTATTGGAATAAGTTTGTGTTTTACGATTTCTCTTGTTTGTTTACTAGTCTTTATTAAGTTTTGATAAGGTTGACCGTAGGTTAGATTTATTCCATGGTAATGCTGTTCGTGGCTTTATCCTGAGCCATAATGTGTTGAGGACGGGATGTCCACATAGCGTCTCCAGGTCTCTTTTAAAGTCATACCAGGTGTCATATTTTTGACCGTGGGAAGGAACATTGAATGAGGTACCGCTCATTATTCTATCTGATTTATTGTCCAGCATAAGAATCCTTCCTTTTCAGTCTGGGAGATGTATTCTTTTGTAAATCGCTGCATCTTGGTTAAATGAAATTGTCAACTGTAATTATTATCAGGCTATTTCATACTTGTTTGCAGTGACTCACCGCTCAGTTTATAGGTGGCTTTGCCATGATAAGAGCGGTAGCCGCATTGCATACAAACATGCTCGTGATTGTTTTCAGCATACATGTTCCCTCCGATGCATCGGGGACAGGAAATCCATGAACGATGTTCCTTCGTTTGGCTGATCACTTGCTTTGGAATCATACTGTATGCTGGATATGAAGTCTGTAGTTTTGTTTCTACGGTCATAAGAACACCATCCATAATCTTGATGTGTATTGATAAGACTTGAGACTATTATTCTACGGAAGCTCGCTTGCGTCTATCCATCCTTTGGGCTATTTGAAATGGTACTTCAGTAATATTCAACTTCTACCCATTAACAAACCGTGTTTTCTGGCTTGACTTTTCAAACAAGACTGAGGAAAGGGGCTGGCATGATTCCATCGTATTGACATCTTTCTCTCATTGGCTCTAACATAACGGCGTATCCATTCGAATGTCTGCGTGGAGGCGAAAGTACATGGAATACAAACAAATCATCTACCAGCCGGGAAGAGTTGCCAGGCTTATTCTTAACCGTCCGCGTTACCTGAATGCGCAGAGCACTGTGATGCGAGAGGAAATGACCGATGCTTTTGACCGGGCAATGGCTGACGATAAAGTGGGCGTGGTCATTCTATCGGGCGCCGGCAAAAGCTTTTCTGCCGGGCATGACATCGGTACGGCAGAAGAACTTGCCGACCAGCAGGCACGCGGCGTGACTAAAGACCGATTGGGACGCTACAAGCGGATGCGGAGGACATGTTTGGAATTCTGCCTGCGTTGGCGTAACCTGCCCAAACCGACCATAGCGATGGTACATGGTTATTGCATCTTTGGGGGCTGGATGTTTGCTTCGTCAATGGATATTCTCTTCGCGGCGGAGGATGCCCTTTTCTTACCTGCACACTTTCAGTATTTCACACCACCCTGGGAAATAGGACCAAAGAAAGCGAAAGAAATTCTGTTCGAGCATCGCTTCATGACCGCCTGGGAAGCCTGTGAACTGGGCTACGTCAATCGTGTTTTTCCACCTGATAAGCTGGAGCAGGAGACACTTGCCTACGCCGAACGGGTGGCAGATAACTGGTTCCGTGACCCCTTCCGTGTCCGCACCGCTAAATTTTCCATCAATCACATGCAGGACACGATGGGTTTTACCGCCGCTTTGGAAGCCGCTTACCAGAGCTACTGTGTTATGGTTGGATTGGAAGAGCGTAAGGTTGCCCCACCAAGCGAAGGCGGACTCGCAAACACGCCGCTGGCATTAAAGAATCTGGAGCTCACCAAACCCTGGTTGGAATCGGCACGCAAAAGAACGGAGATTTAACGCTCCAGAAGCAGAGCAATTTCACGGGCAGTCAGTTCTCTGACCTCTCCATCTTTAAGGTCGCCGAGAGTTAGATTGCCGGTGCGGACTCTTTTCAGTGCCAGGACACGGTAACCGAGACGCGCGAACATACGGCGCACCTGGCGTTTTCTGCCTTCGTGAATCGTCAAGCTATAGTTATAGGGTTTTACCGTTACTTCCCTGATTTTCGCTGGTGAAGTCATCCCATCGTCAAGCAGGATGCCCCGCTCCAGTTTTTGTTTTTCCACCGGTATCAATTTCTCCGCAATCTGTATTAGATACTCCTTCTCGTGCTCATAGCGGGGGTGAGTCAAACGGTTGGTAAGGTCGCCGTCATTAGTGAGAAGCAGGAGCCCAGTGGTGTCTTTGTCCAGCCGACCTACGGGGTAGAGTCGCAGACGGCGGTACTTTTCGGGGAGAATATCCAGCACCGTGCGTCCACCCCTTTCGTCTTCAGTGGTGGAAAGAAGGCCTTGCGGTTTGTTAAGCATCAGACAAACGGGTTTCTCTACAGCCAGAATTACCGGGTGATTGTCTAATTGAACACGGTCGGTTTTAACATTCACAGGAAGACGGAAATCTTCAGCGACCTGTCCGTTCACCGTGACCCGACCGTTGCGGATAGCATCTGCCATCTTACGCCGTGACCCGATGCCGGTTTCAGTCAGAAGTTTCAGGAGGGGGACTACTTGGAGTTTGTCCATTCCTTTCAGTATAGAGGCTTTGGGAGTCGAGGGCAAAGTAAAATATCTGAACCTCAGGTGATGGGCAAATTGAGATATAATGAATAGCGGGTAAAAATAAATTTCAGGGGTTTCTCTTCAATGCCAGGTGTAACTGCTCTTTTTATGGATGACGGTGGAGTAATGAGCGACAATACCTTGCGCTCGCCTGAATGGCATCGATTGGTAGCTGAATTCTTCGCTCCTCGACCGGGCGGCGATAGCGCTGCCTGGAGCGAAGCAAATCGTGTTGTTTTCGAGCGGCTCGTGCCGCTGTTGATATCTGGTCCCAGGGAGCAGGACTACGTCACTTGGTTTGATTTGTACCAGTTACAATGGCTGAGGGAAATGGTGGCTTATGTCGGCGTTATCGCACCCATAGATGACGTTCAGTGTCTGGGATTAGTATGGCAAGCGAGTGACTATATTACGCAACGAGTTCACTCTGCATACCCCGGTGTGGTAGATGCAATCCGTACCCTACACAGGAAAGGATTCAAACTGTTTACTGCCTCGGGAGAACATTCGCGGGAGCTGAATGGCTATTTGAAAGGCATGGGAATTCGTGAGTATTTCGATACTCTATACGGCTCAGACTTAGTCAATCTAGGTAAGTACTCTATCGAGTATTATCGCCGAATTTTCGACCATGCGGGAGTAGCCCCGAACCATGCGCTGGTTGTAGATGACAAATTGCACAACCTTGCTTGGGCTGCCAGCCTAGGCGCAATAACCTGTTTAGTCAGTGCTTCTCCACACGGTGGTGCTGAAGCGGATTTCATTATCCCTAGCTTGGCCGACCTACCGGCTGCTCTTGAAAAATAAGAGTAATCCTTTATTGGGTCTTACGATGAGTCGCCTGGTCGAACCAACTCTCTAGCCCTTACTCATCGCCCGCTTCATTTGCCTTACTAAATCCCCAGCATGTTTCAATGTTGGGTCTTGCTCCATCAGTTGGATGAGGCGGCTCCCCACGATGACGCCATCGGTAATCTGTGCTACCTGCCGCGCCTGTTCTGGCGTGGCAATCCCGAAGCCGACACAGAGAGGTTTGTCTGTGGCTTTACGTACCCGTTTAACAAACTGCGAAAGGTTTTTCGGTAGTTGATTACGCGCACCGGTAACCCCGGTCACGGATACCAGATAGATAAACCCGCGTGAATGCTCTGCCACCAGCCGGATGCGCTCTCTAGTGCTGGTCGGGGCAAGCAGGTAAATCACATCAATGCCATTTTTATGGGCGACTTCTTCGAGCGCCGTGCCTTCTTCCGGCGGCAAATCAGGGATAATGAGACCATCGATGCCGGCTTTAGCGCAGTCCCGGCAGAACTTCTCCAACCCGTATCGGAAGAGCGGATTGAAATAGGACATGAATACCAATGGGACTCTGACTTTCTCCCGTAACTTTCCTGCGACTTCAAGACAGGTTGTGGTCGTTACTCCATTCTGCAACGCTTGAAAACTCGCCCTTTGGATAGTGACACCATCGGCGAGCGGGTCGGAGAAGGGAATCCCCAGCTCGATAATATCCGCGCCATTCTTAACCAGCAGTGGTACGACTTTGAGCGTGGCTTCAATATCCGGATAGCCGACCGTCACATACGGAATCAGGGCTTTATGTTCAGCACGTTTGAATACCGACTCAATACGGCTCATAGCTTCACCCCTAGTGCCTCGGCAACAATGCCCATATCCTTGTCACCGCGCCCGGATAGATTGACCACGATGATTTTGTCTTTATCCAGATTCCCGGCGATACCGACGGCGTAGACAATGGCGTGTGCCGATTCCAGTGCTGGTGCGATACCTTCTGTCTGGCAGAGCAATTGGAAACCATCGAGGGCTTCCTCATCTGTAACGGTGACATAGGTAGCGCGGCCGCTGTCTTTGAGAAAACTGTGCTCGGGGCCGACACCCGGATAATCAAGTCCTGCGGATATACTGTGCGTCTCCATTACCTGCCCGTGCCTGTCCTGCAAAACGTACGACTTCGAGCCGTGGAGTACGCCCACCTTTCCTTTTGCCAGCGAAGCGGCGTGTTTCTTTGTTTTAATACCTTTACCACCTGCCTCCACCCCGATAAGTTGTACTGACTTATCATTGATAAAAGGATAAAAAATACCGATGGCATTGCTTCCTCCGCCGACACAGGCGACAATGTAGTCCGGCAAGCGCCCCGCTTTCTTTAGTATTTGCTCTCTGGTTTCCTTGCCGATGATGGATTGAAAGTCCCGCACCATTGCCGGGTAAGGATGGGGACCCACCACCGAGCCGAGTAAATAATATGTGTCCCGCGCATTTGTTACCCAGTCGCGCATCGCCTCATTGATGGCATCCTTCAGAGTCTTGCTCCCCGATGAGACTGTCCGCACTTCCGCTCCCATCAGCTTCATGCGGAAGACGTTGAGCGATTGCCGTCGAACATCTTCCTCGCCCATATAAATGATGCACTTCATACCGAACTTGGCACAGACGGCGGCGGTGGCAACTCCGTGCTGACCTGCGCCAGTTTCTGCGATGATTCGCTTCTTACCCATCCGTTGTGCCAGCAAACCCTGCCCCAGTGCGTTATTGATTTTATGAGCGCCGGTATGTGCCAGGTCCTCACGCTTCAGGTAAATCTGCGCTCCGCCGCACTGTTGCGTGAGATTTTCGGCGAGGTATAGTGGTGTCGGACGACCGGCATAGTCACGGCACAAGAAATCAAATTCCGACCAGAAACTTTTATCGGTTTTGCATGACTCGTAGGCAGAGGTCAGTTCGTCGAGCGCCGGCACTAGTGTCTCTGGTACGAACCGCCCGCCGTACTTTCCGAAGTACCCTCTCTTATCTGGTAGCAACTCTATTCTCCTCTTTTTCAGCAGTGTGTTCAGTGCTCTGCGGCTTTCTATATATTATCGTTTCAAATGCTTTATTTCATTCATCAATTCTCCAAACTGCTCGGGATAAAGGGATTGCATCCCATCGGACATGGCGTGCTGAGGGTCATGATGAACTTCAACCAGCAGTCCGTCGGCACCAACAGCGATAGCTCCTTTTGAAAGAGGGATAACGTAATTCCTCAGTCCGGCAGCATGGCTGGGGTCAACCACAATGGGAAGGTGGCTAACTTCTTTGATTGAAGGTATAGCACTTAAATCTAGGGTATTCCTCGTATTATCGGCGAAGGTGCGTATGCCCCGTTCACATAAGATAATCTGGCTATTTCCTTCTGACATAATGTATTCAGCGGACATTAGCAATTCGTCGATGGTGGCCGCAAAGCCCCGCTTCAGAAGTATTGGTTTAGATGCGTGACCAGCCCGACGCAGTAAGGAGTAATTTTGCATGTTTCTAGCGCCAATCTGAATAATATCAGCGTACTCTTCAACAACATCAATATTTGTGTGGTCAGTGGCTTCGGTCACAATCAACATGCCCGTTTCCTCACGGACTTTCTTCAATATTATCAGTCCTTCCTCCCCTAATCCCTGAAAGCTATAGGGAGAAGTCCTGGGTTTGAAAGCGCCCCCTCGAAAGATGGAAGCCCCATATTTTTTCACGATGCGGGCAATAGTAAGCGCTTGCTCTTCACTTTCCACAGCACAGGGACCAGCCATGATTACGGGCTCTCTCCCGCCAAATCTCACATCACCAACGGTAACCACTGTGGATTCTGGATGTGTCTCTCGGCTGACAAGTTTATATGGTTTGGTTACTGGGACGGTCTCTTTAACACCATCCAAGGCAAGTAATCGCGAATCCTCGACGGGACCTTTGTTCCCGATGATGCAGACTGCTGTCCGTTGTGCTCCTGGTATTGGGATACCCTGGTAACCCATACTCTCTATTTCATGGATAACTGCTTGTACCTGAGCTTCTGTCGCACTGTTTTTCATAATAACAAGCATCTGGCTACTTGCCCTCCTTGGTAAAAATCTGTGACACCACTACATTGACCGCACCGCTTTGATGAAGGCTCTGATGTTTGAAGTATCTTTTCGACCATCAATCTCCATTCCTGATGAGACATCCTTATGCCTTATTCTGCATTCCAGACTGCCCTGATAAATGCCTCGATTTTTTCAGAGTCTTTGCGACCTTTTGTTTCTACGCCTGATGCAACATCAGCTCCCCACGGCTTCACTTCACTGACCATCTGTGCCACATTTTCCGGAGTCAGGCCGCCAGCCACTATTACCGGGAATCTGGCGGCAACTTCTTTCGCTATACGCCAGTCGAAAGTAATCCCTGTTCCGCCGAACTTACCATCGACCGTTGTATCCAGGAGACAGAGAAACCCCTGCTCTTTCATAGCTTCGTACCATTTCTGAACTTGTGTCAAGATTAGATCAGTCTTGGCATCGGGGCTAACATGCACCACCTTGATAATGGGAGACGTGATGTCGCGGCAATATTCGAATGTTTCCTCGCCGCTTAGCTGTACGCGGTCAAGCCGGCACTCACGGGCGATACGGTTTACTTCACGGGCAGGAGTATTTCTAAAAACCCCAACGGCTTCAGGTCGAGGGTTAATTTCATGTACTGATTCCACTATGCGTACCGCCTTTTCTGGAGTCACTTGCCTTTTGCTTTCTGCAAATACCATCCCGATAAAGTCGGCGCCAGCTTTGCCTGCCTTCATCGCATGTTCCACTTCCATGAGGCCGCAGATTTTAACCCTGACCAAGCAACTCCTTCATTTTACTAGCAATATCCGGCGAAGCCATGAGTGATTCTCCGACCAATACCGCATTGATACCCAGCCTTTCCAGCCGTTCTATATCGCGATGGTTTTTAATACCGCTCTCGCTGACAATGAGTCGGTCAGCTGGAATGCGAGACAGCAATCGTTCGGTCATGATAAGGTCAGTTGTCATGGTTGTCAGGTCGCGATTATTGATACCGATAATATGGGCGTCGGCTTGTATAGCTATATCGCTTTCATTCTCATTATGCACCTCAACTAGGCACATCATACCCAAAGAATGACTCAATTTCAGCAACTCATCAAGTTGTTCAGGTGTTAGAATGGCTACAATCAGCAGAATGGCGTCAGCGCCGTAAGCCCGCGACTCAAAGACCTGATACGGATCGAGAATGAAGTCCTTCCGCAGAATGGGGAGATTGACCACCTGCCTGATTGCGCTTAAATGCTCCAGCCTGCCCTGAAAGAATTTCCTATCGGTCAGTACGGAAATCGCCGAGGCGCCGTTATTTGCATAGGTCTGTGCAATTTGAATGACATTGAAGTCTTTGCGGATAACGCCCTTTGACGGCGAGGCTTTTTTAACCTCGGCAATAAGTCTCAATCTACCACCGCGCAGTGCCCTGACAAAATCAAGCGGAGGTGCCTGTGTCTTTACTCGCTGATTCAGTTCTGTCAGTGTTGTCCGGCGCTTTAGCGCGACAAGTTCCTTCTGTTTGTTGGCGACGATGTCATCCAGAATCATGTCCGTATCCTATGTGAAGCTACGCGTCAGTCCAATGAGTCTGTTAAGCTTACTCAGCGCCTGTCCTGTCTCAATTGATTCTCTGGCAAGTTGTACTCCCTCTTCAATTGTCGCTACCCGTTCCGCGACGAATAGTACGGCGGCGGCATTGAGTATAACTGCGTTCATCGCGTGCCCGGCCTTTCCGTAAAGAATATCCTTGAGCAGTGCTGCGTTTTCCGTGGCAGTTCCGCCCTTCAGGTCCTTGAGTTTCCCTCTTGGTAAACCGACTTCTTCAGGGACAATGCTATAGCTATGTATCCTGTTAACTTTGACCTCACAGATAAATGTTTTACCTGTAACTGTTAGCTCGTCGAGTCCGTCTTCGGAATGGACGACCAGCGCATGTTTACAACCGAGCAACCGGAGTACCTTCGCCATCTTATCTACGAGTGCATGGTCAGCCACACCAAGCACCTGCGCCTGTGCTCCCGCCGGATTTGTCAACGGACCCAGGATATTGAACACCGTGCGTATGCCGATTTCCCGACGAGGTCCCGCGGCATATTTCATCGCCGGGTGGAAGGATGGGGCAAACATGAACCCGATACCCACTCTTTTCAAACAGCGTTGGACCTGCTCTGCAGTCAGCTCAATTTTCACGCCCAGTGTTTCCAGGACATCTGCCGAACCGCATTGACTGCTCATGGCGCGATTACCATGTTTTGCCACCTTCACTCCTGCCCCTGCCGCCACAAAGGCGGCAGTGGTGGAGATATTAAAGGTCGCTGAGTTATCCCCACCTGTACCGCAGGTATCGACTACGGGTTCATCGATGCTGACGTGTACGGCTTTGTCGCGCATTGTTTGTGCCATACCAGCAATTTCCTCAACCGTTTCACCCTTGAGCCGGAGTGCGGTAACAAATGCGCCGAACTGGGCGGGTGTGACCTCCCCATCCATAATTTCCGCCATTACCTGCGAGGCTTCCGTCATACCCAATGATTTTCCGGCAATTATCTGACTTATGGCTTCTTTAATCATTTTGGGTTACTCCACCTTTCTCAATTATCGAGGTTTGTAGGGGGCCAAGCGTCCAATTACCTTTCTCTCCAACCATTTCCCTTTTAGATTCAAATAACCTCCCAAAGACATCTCTGTATTGGACGTCGAAATACATGACTTCATTTTTCTCATGTACCGACTGACACCACTCTTTTCCTTGCTCTCCAACTACAATGACTCCAAAATCATAGTCATGTTCATCCCGCTTTTCTGCCGTCGTGTCTCTTATGTGCGAATGAACATCAAGTGCCGGACCTAATCCTATATTCACGAAAACACAGTTAAAACCTTTTTGTTGAAGACTTGCCTTGGTTGCCAGTCCTAATTCAATGTGGTCTCTGGCTGATGTACATAACCTGATGTCAATCACGGGGCGAACTGTATCATATCTCGTTTTGCTCATCTCTTCAGCCATTTTCAGGCTGGCTTTTGCCTGTTTTTCCGTTGAAATTGCGTAGAATGCCGTCAAAGAAACAAGACCAATCATAAGTAAAGTCTGCGACCATTCTCCTGACGTTAGTTCGCTCCCACGATACTCCAAGAACACAGTGAACAAAAGGATTAACATCAAAATAACCATAACAATCGGGCTAAGGAAAGATTCCTTTTTTCTTAAAACTACGATAAGCTCTGCTGTAAAAATTGCTAATACCAAGACGGCAACTATTAATATTGCACCCATTTTAAGACCTCCAACTATGACTTTGAGTGTCGCAGGAAATTCCTCAATATCTCTTTCCCGTGCCCGGTCATAAAGGACTCCGGGTGGAACTGGACGCCTTGCACTGCGTACTGCTTGTGTCGTACCCCCATAATCTCGCCGTCGTCAGTCCAGGCTGTCACTTCCAGACAATCCGGCAAATGCTCCCGCTTGATGACCAGCGAATGATAGCGGATGGCGGAGAATGGGTTCGGAATTCCTGCAAACACACCTTTGTCATTATGGTGGATGAGCGATGATTTGCCGTGCATGATTTGCTTTGCCTGTGCCACAATCCCACCGTAGCTATGCCCTATGCACTGATGTCCCAGACAAACACCAAGCACCGGTATTTTTTGCCCGAAGTGTTTGATGACATCGTTAGAGATGCCTGCGTTTTGTGGTGTTGATGGTCCGGGAGAAATAACAATCCGTTCTGGCTTCATCCGTTCAATCTTCGGAATTGTAGTCTCATTGTTCCGCGCTACTAAAACGTTCTCCCCTAACTCACTGAGATACTGATATAAATTATACGTGAAACTATCGTAATTATCTATGAGTAGTAACATGTTTTCTCCTAGGTAAATAGTACTAGTCAAAGTAATAGTCAAAGCAAAAAGCCATAGCCCAAAAGTTAATAATTATTTTGTTACCCTCCCGCTTGTTCCGCCTGGGCAATCGCTTTGAGCAGTACCTGCGCCTTGTTCATACTCTCTTCGTATTCCAGAGCGGGCACGCTATCATAGACGATACCGCCGCCTGCCTGCACGCTGGCAACCCCCTGTTTCAGCACCATCGTCCGGATGGCAATTGCCATATCCATATTGCCGTTGTAGGAGAAATAGCCGACGGCGCCCGCATACGGTCCCCGTTTCTCCGGTTCGAACTCGGCGATAATCTCCATCGCGCGGATTTTGGGCGCCCCGGAGACCGTGCCCGCCGGGAAACAGGCGCGTAAAGCATCGAAAGCAGTCATTCCCTTTCGCAATTTTCCCTGCACGTGGGTAACGAGGTGCATCACGTGGGAATACCGCTCGATATCCATCAGGTCGCTGACCTCAACTGTACCCGGTTCGCTTACCCGCCCGATGTCATTCCTGCCGAGGTCGACGAGCATGATGTGCTCCGCCCTTTCTTTCTCATCAGTCTTGAGTTCATGTTCAAGTCGGGTATCTTCTTCAGGTGTGCTCCCGCGTGGTCGGGTGCCGGCGAGAGGACGGGTAGCAACCATACCGTTTTCCACCCTGACCAGAATTTCGGGAGACGCGCCAATGATATGGAAACTGCTGAGGTCGAAGTAAAACATATACGGCGAAGGATTGATGGAGCGCAATGCCCGGTAAATTTCGAATGGGTCGGCGCTGGTGGGCTGGGAAAGTCGCTGGGAAAGCACGACCTGAATGGCTTCGCCAGCGGTGATGTACTCCTTAATCTTGCCAACGACTTTTTCAAATCCCTCACGGGTGAAATTCGAGGTCAGATTCCCTCCGGCAAATGACGCTGGTCGGGAAGAGCGGTCAGGGAGCGGCTGGTTCAGTCTATCAATCAACTGCTCAATACGTTCCACTGCTTGTTCATAGGCTTTTTCAATATCGCCGTCGATACGGGCGTGGCTAAGCACCTTGATTTTATGTGTAACATGGTCGAAGATAAGCAACGTATCTACGAACAAGAACAAAGATTCCGGTACTTCGAGGTTATCGCGTGCGGGTGAGGGTAGTTTTTCAAAGCGAGTTACGGTCTCGTAGCTCAGGTAGCCGACCGCGCCACCGCAGAACTTGGGTAAACCGCTCACAGGCACAACCCGGTATTTGTTCAGTTCGGCGGCGACCAGTGGCAAAGGGTCGGTTTTATCTTCAGGTTTCGTGGTGATTATTTTATATGGGTCTGTGCCGATAAAGCTGTAACGGGCGAGCCGTTCTCCGCCCTCTACGCTCTCCAGTAGAAAGGAGTTACCGCGGCGGTTTATCTTAAGAAAGGCGGAGACAGGCGTCTCCAGGTCGGCAACAATCTCCCGGTAGACGGGCACCAGATTGCCCTCTCTGCCGAGCTTTTTCACTTCCTCTAAAGCTGGGTAGTACATGGTCACCTCCGGAAAACAAAAAACCCTTCGCTTCAGGGGCGAAGGGTCTCCGCGGTGCCACCCTAATTGTCCCGATAAAAATCGGGGCATCTCTTTTCGGGTACATCCCCGATGCAATCGGGGGATATCCTGGGCTTGGTAACGGTGCCCGTTCCGTCAAAACCTACTTGTCCCGATTACATCGGGATTTTCAATCTTGCGGCTCCCGAGTCCATTCGGCAACTTGCGCTGACACCGGCTCACACCTTACCCGGCTCTCTGGGTCCCGCTGAGGGCTTACTAATCTCGTTCTCAGCCTTTGCTTATTCTATTATTATGTTCAGCATAACAAGGCAAGCGTGGGCTTGTCAAGTTTTACTCTAACGAGAGTCACACCTTCGAGGTAACTATGTCTTTACTATTTAAAGTTATCAGCCTATAATGTAGGGCACGAAACCTGGCAAAAGACAAGGAGAAGAAAATGTGCGAGTTCTGTCATAAGCATGGCGAAGGGAAAAAGTGGTATCTACAGGCGCAAAACTACTCCGAGGATTTGCTCAGCGACCTGCGACGTCGCAAGTTCATTGGGGATTTCTTTAAAGAGCCGGAGGAACTATCAGAAACCACAGGACAACTCGAAGGCTTAAAACGTCTTCCACCCTTTGTAGCGGGTGTTTTAACCCCGGTTATGGTGAATCGACAAAAGAAGGTTCATTACGGACAGGTTGTGCCGATTGAGGATATTGAACGCATCTTCAGTTTCGTGAACTCTGTTGTTCGCTTACCTTGTATCTGTCGTCAGGCGACTACTGGAAGTGAGCAAAGGTATTGTTATGGGGTCAGCATGGTACCCCCAGGCGAATCACAGTTTGGCCAGATAATACGCTCCATTGATGCAGATTACCTTACCGGACCCCAGACATCAGGGATTGAAGTGTTATCCAAAGAGGTTGCGCTTACTAACCTTCGGGAGTTTGAGAAGAAGGGACTCTGCCATACTGTCTGGACTTTCATTACTCCATTTATCGGCGGGGTTTGCAATTGTGACCGCTCGGACTGCTTGGCGATGCGCGCAACTGTAACAATGAACTTTCCGACAATGTTCCGTGCAGAATACGTAGCCGGGGTCAATCCTGAGCTGTGCAATGGGTGTCGGCAGTGCATGCGTGTCTGCCAGTTCGGCGCTATGGGCTTTAGTGCCGCGCATGAGAAGGTTATCATAGACCCGAGACGGTGCTACGGGTGTGGAATCTGCCGTGCCAGTTGCACTAAAGATGCCATCGTTTTAAACGAACGCTCGGCAGTCCCACTCGCCGCTCATCTCTGGTAAGCGACTGTACTGCCGAGCATTGTCGGTTCAAACGAACTAATTATTTCATCGTTACTTTAATAGTTCTCGCGTTCGAAGATAGTCGCCATACCCTGACCGCCACCTACGCACAGGGTTGCCAGTCCGAAGCGACCGCCGGTGCGGTTGAGATGACGGGCGATGACAGCCGTCTGCCGTGTGCCGGTCATTCCCAGTGGATGCCCGATAGCAACCGAGCCGCCGTTCGGGTTAATCTTGGCAATGTCCGCCGCGGTTGCCTTCATCTCGCGAATCCAGTAAGTGACCACGACGGCGAACGCCTCGTTAACCTCGAAAATGTCGAAGTCGGAGAGTTTCATCCCGGTCCGCTTGAGAATTTTCTGGGTAGAAGGCACAGGTCCACTGCCCATGATGGTGGAATCGACACCGACCGCCACAGCGTGCCGGAAGGTCATCATTGGTTTATAACCGAGTTCCTTCGCCTTTTCTTTGGACATCATCAGGACAGCGCCGGCGCCATCGCTGCGGGGGCAGGAATTGCCGGCGGTAATGATGCCGTTCTCCATGTAGGCGGGAGGTAGGGCGGCGATTTTTTCATAGCTCGTATCCGGACGAGGACACTGGTCTTTGTCTACGACTTCGGTCGTCCCATCCGTGTATTTGATGGTAATAGGAATCAACTCGTCCTTAAAGTAACCCTTAGCCATTGCATCAGCCCATTTCTTGTGGCTCGTGACTGAGAAACGGTCTTGGTCCTCTTCGGGCATATTCATACGCTTGGAAAGCTCTTCTGCGGTACGTCCCATATCGCCGACCCAGGGCGGGATATCAGGACGGGAACGGGGCACCAGGTCCTTTCCAAATTTCCAGTCGGGAGGGAATTTGGCATCTTCTTGTCCCGCGGGGGCGCCGGCACCACGCATCATGGCGGTGCACCTCCGCCCGCACTTCCTGTGCCGCGTCTGCCAATCTGCCAGGGCTGTACGACATCCTGACGGTCCATAGTTTCCAATCCCAGCGCTATGACGATATCGGCATCATCGTTCTGGATATAGTGCGCGGCGATAGCAACTGCTTGAGTGGAGGATGCGCAAGCACGGGAACAGTCCGTTCCTGCTACGGAATCCGGGAAGTTAGCAAGTAAGGATGAACTTCTTCCGCCCCATCCGCCTCCCGCTGACCCCAGTACTATGTCATCAATTTTGGCAGGGTCGAGCTTGTTTCGTTCTACGATGGCTCTCAAGACTGGTCTCATCAGGTCTCTGCCGGTGATGGACCGATAGACTCCGCGGTCGCCGGCACGACCAATAGGAGACCGGCAGGCATCAACAATAACCGCTTCTTTCACTGTTTGTCTCCTTCTCTCTATCTTTTTCGGTCTGTTTATTCGGAATTAAAGCATTAATCCCAGAAGACCACCAAATCCGTCACATTCTAACAGTTGTCCTGAAAAGCTGTCAAATTATTGTACTTAGTGGTTTATCAGTCGTGTATTTTTAGACTATAGTCGTATGCAATGGTATAATGATATACGTTGGAAATGTATTATTGAACAGGATGGTAAGTGTGTATACCCAGGTAAAGAACGGAGTTAAGATGAATTCGATGTTATCTACTGACCAGGACTATAATCTCTGGGTACTTTTAAGGCAAACAAGAGAAACCATGGTCAAAGCCAGGGAGAGAGAACTGGAGAAGGTCGGAATTTCCAGTATTCAAGCGGCAGTCCTCTTCACTATACAGGCAATCGGGGCAGAAGCAACCCCAGCGGAGATTTCGCGTCGTCTAGTGAGAGAACCACACTCAGTATCGGGGTTGCTCAACCGAATGGAAAAACAGGGAACTATACGACGTATAAGAGACCTCCCCAGGCGGAATATGATAAGAGTGGAAATGACCGACAAGGGTAGGGAAGCCTACGAACAGTCTACGCAACGTCTTAGTATGCACGAAACTATGTCCGCGCTTTCTGATGAAGACAAAAAACACCTGTGGGATTATCTGGAGAAATTGCGTGATAAGGCTATGAAACTGGCTGGTATCGGACATGAACTCCCATTCCCACCGCACTGGTCTGAGGCAGACGAGGAACTCAGTTAATACTTTGCCTGATTTACGCTTATTTCAGTGTAAATACAACGTGATGTTGCCATTCGGGCTTTTTTTGTGGAAAATCAGAGCGGAAATGAGCGCCCCGGCTCTCTTCTCTGATAAGCGCCGCCTCGGATATCAAACGCCCGGTAATTACCATATTACTCAATTCCTGGGAGGCGCGTTCCGCAGTGGGTGGTAGCGCTCTTTGCCAGGCGGCTAAAATCTGCGCCGCCTCTAAAATAGTCCGTCGGTTGCGGATAATGCCCACCTTATCCCACATCAACGATTGCAGATTTAAAGTGGTGAGCTCGGGGACATTGTCTGGCACCTTTCGTCTGGGTAATGTGTGGAATTCATCAGCGGCGGGCTTTTTTACAATTGTGCCGGCGTTATTGTTACGACTTTTCTCAAGAATCCGCTTGCTAAAGACCAGAACTTCCAGCATAGAATTGGAGGCGAGCCGGTTAGCGCCATGAACCCCAGTACAGGCTGTCTCCCCCGTAGCGAATAGACCCGGGATGTTGGTCTCGCCCCAGGTATTGACTTTGACCCCACCCATCATGTAGTGTGCCGCCGGAGCCACCGGCACAGGCACCTTGGTAATATCCATTCCGTGTTCCAGACAGAAACGGTAGATATGGGGAAAGCGACTGGTGGTCAGACTGCGGGACAGATGTGTCACGTCAACGAAAACATGGTCGGCATCCGTCTTTTCCATCTCATAGACAATACTACGCGCCACGATATCACGCGGCGCCAGTTCACCTTCCGGTGTGTAGTCATACATAAAACGACGACCATTAACATTACGGAGAATACCACCTTCGCCGCGCACTGCCTCAGAAATAAGGAAAGGAGGCACATCCGGTTTGAAAAGACAGGTGGGGTGAAACTGGAAGAATTCCATATCTGCAATTTCCGCCCCGGCTTTGAATGCGAGCGCAATGCCATCACCCGTGGCAATCTCAGAGTTCGTATTGAGTTTATATAGCTGACCTCCACCGCCGGTTGCCAGGATTATTGATTTTCCCGCAAAATCCTCGCTTTTACCGGTGCGGTAGTCTATTGCTCTGACACCCCGGGCATGACCCTTTTCCAGCAGAATTTCGGTGGCAAGACACTGTTCCATCACCTTGATATCAGTGGCACGAACACGTTTGCTCAGAGTAACTTCAATATGCTCACCCGTGGCATCGCCGCCGGCATGCAGAATGCGCGGGACACTGTGAGCGGCTTCCGTGGTGAGGGCAATCTTGCCATCTAGCGTGTCAAAAGGCACACCCAGATTCACCAGGTCGGCAATGCGGTCGGGCGCTTCCGTGGCGAGAATTCTCACCGCCTCTTCATTGCACAAGCCATCGCCTGCGGCAATGGTATCGCGGAAATGCAGTTCGGCAGAGTCGTTAGCGCCGATAGGCGCCGCAATACCACCCTGGGCATGCCTGGTATTGCAGTCCTCGATGTTTCCCTTGGTCAGAATGAGGACACTGCCCTGCTCCCGTGCCAGCAAGGCAGTATAAAGCCCGGCAATACCGCTCCCTATCAGTATGTAGTCAAAACGCCTCACCTGAACTCCTTCAGGAAGAATCCTTTTTATAGTCAGGCAGGTCTTGAGTAAAAACGGGATTTCTCTCCGTCTATCTCGGACCGGTCTGAGGCTGTTGCTCGGTGACTTTGGTGGCAATAGCCGATTTAACGAAACGCATAGTCGTGCCGGATTCAACACGAATCGTTACGCTATCTTCGGATACGCTTTCTATGGTGCCGTACAAGCCGCCGATGGTGACAATCTTATCACCCCTCTGAAGCTCCTGAACCATCTTCGATTGTTCCTGCTGGCGTTTCCGCTGAGGTCGGATGGTGAAAAAGTACATCATGACGAAGATGAGCACAACAAAGCCAATCATTAAAAGCAAGCTTGTCCAGGATGTGCCCGTTGTCGTCTCGTCTGTGCCTGTGTCGGTGTCGGTTGTTGTAGGAATACAACTCGCCAGCAAAGCGGCGGTGGTTATTAACCCGATAACCAATCCAATAATTAGTAGTCTTGATTTGCGCAAACCATTCCTCCTTATTGACGCAGTCTCCCCTGTAGCGACCAGGGGCTGGTGCGTTCTATCTTCAGTATAGCAAGTTTTCCTGACCAGTCGTCATCACTATCGAAGAATACAATTTTATCAGTTCTGGTCCGCCCGTACCACTTTCCCTTCTCTTTCCCTTCTACCAGCACTTCAACGGCTTGCCCTAAAAGGTGGGCATTGATTTCCCTGGCAATGCCTTCTTGAAGTTTCTCCAGCGCCTGCAAACGCCGTTTTTTCTCAGCCTCTGGGACATCGTCGGGGTACTCACGGGCGGCAGCAGTGCCGGGGCGGGGTGAATATACGGCGATATGAACGGTATCGAACTTAAGGTCGGTAAGTAAACTGACAGTCTCCTGAAATTGCGCCTCCGTCTCCGATGGGAAACCGACGATGACATCATTACTCAACGCCACGCCGGGTATCTTTTCTCGGATTTCGCCAATCAGACGACGGTACTGCTCGATTGTATAGCCGCGCCGCATCAACTTCAGGATTTCATTACTCCCTGCCTGCGCCGGTATATTAATAGCAGGGCAGACCCTATCCAGACGGGCAATGGTATCAATCAGTCGGATGCTCATGTCTTTAGGATGGTTGGTGAGAAAGCGGATACGCCACAAGTCATCGATGGTATTTAATTCAGTGAGCAGGTCAGCAAGCTCCGGTTTGTCAGGCAGGTCGTGTCCGTAGGAGTCCACGTTCTGCCCCAACAGGGTTACTTCCCGCGTGCCGCGCCGTACCAGTTCCCGCACTTCGCAGACAATCTCAGAAAGGGGACGGCTCTTTTCACGACCACGCCGATAGGGAACAACACAGTAAGCGCAGAAATTGTTACAGCCTTGAATGATAGGAACATAGGTGGTTACCTGCGGTTTTTCCGGCAATGCCTGTCGCCACTCGTCCGGCTTTTGCCACGGCGGACACTCCCCCGCTCTGAAAAAGTGGTCGATATAGGGGTAGTTCTTCTTTAACTGGTCGATATTAGAATCCACCCAGCATCCTGTCACTGCCAGCTTCAGGTCGGGATTCGATTTCTTCATTGATTTCAACGAGTGCAGTTTGTTAATGACGCGGTCTTCGGCGTGTTTGCGGACGACACAGGTATTAAGCACAATGACATCAGCATCTTCAGCGCGGTCGGTTGACTGTAAGCCGTCCTTTTCAAACAGGCTGGCAAGCCGTTCTGATTCCGCCTTGTTCATCTGACAGCCGATTGTCCAGATATGATAATAGGGCATAGGTTAACTCCGTGGGCGTTTCGGATTGAGTAAAAGGGAAGTTCACAGGTTTATTTTAGCAGTAATTCCATTAAACAGGAATGTTTCTGGCAGTTTTAATAGTTTCGCTCGGTTTGGCGGTAAATTCAAAATAACTATCCAAACAATTGATTATAAAACTCTTTTCTACCCAATGAATCAAGATACTCTATTTTTCTTTTTTCGTAAAAATCTTCAGCGTCTCCTCTTTCAAATCTCCAAATACAATCTAACATAATGCTTAATTTAAATACATCGAATAAATATCTTTTTTCGTTATTGCTTAATGGCCGATATTTTATATATTCAGAAACGATTTTTCTAGCTTCGCTAAAATCAAACACATTTTCGTCTTTTCTAAAGTTAGACCATGTATCCCATTCGAGGGACTTAACAAAAGGATTAATTAGCGAAGCAAGGTCAAAAATAAGATAAGTGAAATTTGCATCGTCAAAATCAATCAGAGCATTAAATCGTCCGTTTTTGAAAAGAACATTTGTAAAATGAAAATCACTATGACAAATCCCTTTTGGTAAAGATTTTGGCAGTTTTATTTTTAGCAGTTCTTTTTCAAGCCATTTTAATTTTTTCTTTGAATTTTTCGTGTTTATCTTTTTTGTTTCTTTTCTGGCCAATTCTTTGCATAATTCAGTGCTATAATTCCACCTGTATTTCTTATAGGCTGGCGTGTAGTTTATAGTAATATTATGCAATTCAGCCACCCTTTGGATAAGTTGCTTTTTTTGCTGTTCATTAGGGTTTTCTAGATGTTCACCTTCAACAAATTCAAAAATGATATAGGGTTTGCCTTTATAAGTGTTAACAAATTTTCCGTGTCTATCTTTGAATAGGGTGGGGCACGGATACCTTTTATTTTTCAGATATTTGATTAGGTTACTTTCAAACAAAACTGAGGTTTTTGGTCGGTTTTCGTAATATCTAAATACAAATTTACTTTTTGTTGTTTGGAGTAGAAAATTTGTTTGTACTGACCCACTGGTAAATGGTTTGGAATCTTTATATTCTCCCAAATCGTATTTCGAGAGAATTACGATAAAATCTTTTTCTGAGAAATTTGTTTTTACTGCCATATTATTATTTCATTAGCTCATCAATACTTATATCCAACCCCTTAGCTATTTCATAACTGTTTGAACTGAAGGCTTAAAATTTGGAACTTAACCAGGTGGCGGAGGGAGTGGGATTCGAACCCACGACCCCAATTTCTTAGGGCAACCGCTTAGCAGGCGGCCGCACTAGACCACTATGCGATCCCTCCACTCAATAACTTTTATTATTCTACTACTTTGTATGACGGTCTGCTATCAAGTCCGTTGCACTATACCATATGGTTATCAGTGATTCAACCGGAAAAATTCCTTAGAGATTAGATATTAGAAATTTGAGATTGTATTTGCATTGAAAACCGAGAGGGTGAGAAGTATAATTAGCTTTGTAAACACGATAGATTCAATGCGGTTTAAGAGGTGGTCGGGGCGAGTGGATTTGAACCACCGACCTCAGCGTCCCGAACGCTGCGCGCTAAACCAAGCTGCGCTACGCCCCGCAACGACTATTATAGGCGGAATCTGCTCTCATTAGCAAGGAACGTGTGTGAAATATTGTGTGCTTATAATGGATGGAGCCGCCGGATTGCCCTTACCTGACCACGGCGGTAAGACTTCCCTGGAGCTTGCCCGCACACCGAATCTGGATGCGATGGCCAAGACAGGAATGGTGGGACTGGCTCACATGGTACCGAAAGGCATGGAGCCGGATAGCGCCGTCGCCTGCATGTCAATCTTCGGCTACGACCCCACTATCTACTATAGTGGTCGCGCTCCGATTGAAGCCATGAGTCTGAATATTCCTGTCCGAGCCGGTGAGGCGCTTTTCCGTTGTAATCTCGTGACCATACAGGATGGTCTGATGGCAAGTCATAGCGCCGGCTCTATCAGCACGGCAGAAGCCCGTGAGCTTGTAGAAGCGCTGAGTAAAGCCCTCGGCAGTGAGCGTATTCATATTTATCCCGGCATCAGCTACCGTAGTATTTTGAAACTAAAGGGTGCGGAGGAGACAACACAAGCGGTATGCACACCACCCCACGATATCCCCGGAAAACCTGCGGCTGAGTATCTTCCACGCGGCGCGGGTAGTAAGCTCCTGTTGGATTTAATGGCGCGTTCCCAAGAGATACTAAAAAATCACCCGGTGAATAAACGGAGAATCGCGCGCGGTGACCTGCCCGCTACGAGTATCTGGCTTTTCTGGGGCAGCAGTCGCATCCCGACCGTTCCGTCATTTCAGGCGACATATCATCGCAAAGCGGCGGTGACTTCCGGGGTAAGTCTGCTCCAGGGGCTCGGGAAAATGGCTGGGATGACAATCTTGGAAATTAAAGGTGTCACCGACGGTCTCGATAACGACTATGCGGCGCAGGCAAAAGGCGCTCTTGACGCGCTAAAATTTTATGATATTGTTATAATTCACATTGAAGCCCCGGACGAGGCAGGTCATACCGGTTCGGTGAAGGAAAAAGTAGCGGCAATAGAGAAGATTGATGAACTGGTGGTAGGTCAGATGCGTGACCGGCGTGAGGATGAATTGAGGCTTCTGGTTACTGCCGACCATCCTACTCCCATCTCCGTCCGCACGCATACCGGTGACCCGGTGCCTTTTCTATTATGGGGCACTGGCTTTAATCCGAATGGAGCGAAAAGACTTACGGAATCTGAAGCGAAACGCACGAGACTGGTAATTAATCCCGGTTGGAATATCATGCACAGGCTCATTGGAGAATAGGAACTATGGCACTGATTGTACAGAAATATGGGGGCAGTTCGGTTGCCACTGCCGAACGTATCAAAGCCGTGGCGAAACGGGTCGGTAAAACCTTCGATAATGGCGACCAGGTGGTGGTAGTAGTTTCTGCAATGGGAGACACCACAGATGATCTTATCAAGCTAGCAAGTCAAATCACCAAACAGCCGCATCCCCGGGAGATGGATGTATTAGTCTCCACCGGAGAATTGGTTTCCAGCGCTCTTCTGACTATGGCTTTACATGAAAATGGTTATAAGGCGGTCAGTCTCAGTGGGGCGCAGGCAGGTATCAGAACAGACGCCAACTTCCGCCGGGCAAGGGTTTTACAGGTTGAGACCAAGCGGATTAAGGTAGAACTCGAAAAAGGACAAATCGTCATCGTTGCTGGCTTTCAAGGAACCACTGAGGATATGGATGTAACCACTCTCGGTAGAGGTGCTTCAGATATCTCAGGAGTAGCTCTGGCGGCGGCACTGGGAGCAAAAGTCTGTGCACGTTATACTGATACCGATGGAATTTACACTGCTGACCCGCGCGTTGTTCCTGAAGCCAAACGTCTTGAAGAAATTGGTTACGAAGAAATGTTAGAGCTGGCTACCTATGGGAACAAAGTGATGCAGCCGCGCGCCATCGAACTTGCGGAACTATACAATATTCCCATCAAAGTGGCGTCAAGTTTCAATGATAATCCAGGTACTTTAATTCACGGAGGCGTTTCAATGGAAAATAGGAACAAAGTGAGAAGTGTTGCCTATGATATGGATGTTGCCAAGATTACGGTAGTCGGTATCCCGGATAAGCCCGGCATTGCCGCCGCTATCTTTGTGCCGTTGGCAAAAGCCGGCATTAGTGTCGATACCATCGTGCAGAACGCCAGTATTAATAAGATTACTGACCTTACCTTCACGGTTACCCGTGACCAGATGCCGGATGCTCTGAAGGTTATCAAGCCGGTCGCTAAGAAGATTGGAGCTAAAAATATTGCCAGCGATGCCAAACTGGGTAAGGTGAGTATTGTCGGGACGGGTATGCAGAATACACCGGGGTTTGCCGCCAGGATGTTCGCCACGCTCAGTGAAAAGGGTGTAAACATCGAACTTATCAGCACCTCGGAAATCAGAATTACCTGTATTGTTGATGAGGCAAAAGTGAAGGATGCCGTGCGTGCTCTTCATCAGGCATTTGAAGTGGAACTGGGATAAGGAAGGAAATTCTAAACACGAAATCCCAAATAAATAATAAATTTCCAAATATTAAAATTCTCTTTATGTTTAGAGTTTAGAACTTAGAGTTTGGAGGGATTGACCTTTTTACTAAAGTACGTTAATATGTTTCAACATTTCAAGGGATACGGTGGAGGCAAGGGATGACTTATCAGGAAGAGGAACAATCAAGATTACGCAGACAGAATAGTCGTGAAGCAATTGCTCTGGCGCTACAGGGGCAGTGGCGTGAGGCGATTGCCGTTAATAAAAGCATTATCGAAATGTTTGCCAATGATGTTGAAGCTCTCAATCGGCTCGGCAGAGCGCATATGGAGCTGGGCGAATACCGTGAGGCTGAAGCGGCATATCGCCGGACTCTGGAAATAGATTCATATAACGCTATTGCGCAGAAGAACCTCCAGCGGTTATCTATCCTTAAAAAGAATAAAGCCTCCAAGCAAACAGTGGCTCACAAACTCGAGCCACAGGTGTTCATTGAGGAAATCGGGAAAGCGGGTGTCGTACAACTGAAAAATCTGGCATCGCCTGGTGTGCTGGCGCGGGTAGTAGCCGGCGATATAGTCAACATCAAGGTCAAGAGCAATAAACTGGTTGTCGAAACACCGCGCGGTGGCTATCTGGGAAATGTGGAGCCGCGTCACGGTCAGCGTCTCATTCGCCTGATTAAAGGGGGCAATAAATATTCGGCGGCGATTGTCGGTTCCACGGATAAATCGGTTTCAGTCATTATCAGGGAGATTTATCAACATCCCAGACAGGCGGGTCAGCTTTCTTTCCCGACCCGAGGCGTTGAAGGCGTTCGAACCGATATCACTGACCGTGTTATCCGACGTGAGATTGAGCAGGAAGAATCGCTTCTTGGGGAGATGGGGTACACGGTGGTCGGGGGTGAGGAGGCAGAGGTCCTGCCGGAAGAGCCTGTCGAAAACGATTTTGATGACGATGTGGAGTCTTAATTACCGATGGTAACGGGGAAGATTCAGCCGGTCACGATTGAAGAAACCATGCGCAGTTCCTATCTGGACTACGCGATGAGCGTGATTGTCGCGCGTGCTCTACCGGATGTGCGGGATGGACTGAAGCCGGTGCACCGCCGTATCCTTTACGCCATGTCCGAAATGGGTAGCACCTGGAATAGCGCGTATAAGAAGAGCGCCCGCATCGTTGGAGAAGTAATGGGCAAGTACCACCCACACGGCGACTCTCCTATTTATGACGCTATGGTACGTATGGCGCAGGACTTTTCCATGCGTTACCCTCTGGTTGATGGACAGGGCAATTTCGGCTCCGTCGATGATGACCCGCCCGCTGCTATGCGTTACACGGAAGCCCGTCTTGCCCGTATCGCCGAGCAAATGCTTTTAGATATCGATAAGGACACCGTCGGTTTCACCCCGAACTTCGATGAAAGTCTGAAAGAACCACTGTCTTTGCCCGCGCGTCTCCCTAACCTTCTGGTGAACGGGAGTTCCGGAATTGCCGTAGGTATGGCGACCAATATCCCGCCCCACAATCTGGGTGAAGTTTGCAATGCCCTAGTGTATCTGATTGATAATCCTGATGCCCCGGTAGATGCTCTTTCGGGATTTATTAAAGGACCGGATTTCCCGACAGGTGGTGTGATTCTGGGCGAGGATGGTATCCAGAGCGCTTATGCCACCGGCAGGGGCAGGATTATCGTGCAGGCGAAGGCGTATGTAGACCATGCCCGGCGTCAGATTATAGTCAACGAAATACCTTATCAGGTGAACAAAGCGGCGCTTGTAGAAAAAATTGCCGAACTGGTCAATGACAAGAAGATTACCGGCGTCAGCGACTTGCGTGACGAATCGGACCGCCAGGGTATGCGTATTGTCATCGAGCTGAAGCGGGAAGCCCAGCCAGAAATGGTGCTGAATAGCCTCTACAAGTACACCGCCATGCGGACTACCTTCGCCGTCAATATGCTGGCGCTGGTAGATGGTCAGCCTCGAGTCATCAGCCTCAAGGAGGCCCTCCAGGAATTCGTCGATTTCCGCCGCGAAGTCATCACCCGCCGTTCTAAGTTCGAATTGAAGGGCGCCAAAGAGAGAGCTCACATTCTGGAGGGACTCAAGGTTGCCCTCGATAATATCGATAAAGTCATTGCCATCATCCGCAATTCGCAGACCACCGATAATGCCCGGCAGAATCTGATGAGCACCTTTAGTCTGAGCCGTGCGCAGGCGGATGCGATACTAGAAATGCCTCTTCGCCGTCTCGCCGGACTCGAACGTAAGAAGATTCTCGATGAGCTGGCGGAGGTGTTGAAAAACATTTCCTACCTTGAGGATTTGCTTGCCAGGCCTGCTCGCATTCTCGGTGTGGCGCGACAAGAAATCATTGATTTGAAAGAAAAATTCGCTGACGAGCGGCGTACGGAAATTAACAAGGAGGGTCCTGTCGATTTCAAGATGGAAGACCTTGTCCCGCATCAGGAGATGGCGGTAACCATCACCATGCGCGGTTTCATCAAGCGTGTGCCGTCCCGCGTTTTTAAGACACAGCACCGTGGCGGTAAGGGCATCATCGGCATGACCACGCGGGAAGAGGATGCTGTGCGTCTACTCGCGGTAGCGGACACCCACGATTATCTGTTGCTCTGCAGTAACCGGGGCAGGATGTTCAGTATTAAATGCTACGAATTACCGCCCGATACATCACGCGTGGCGAAAGGTACGGCGGTCGTTAATCTCTTCGCTATCCCGTCGGAAGAACGCATTACGGATATGGTCGTGGTTAAAGATTTCGTGCCGGATACCTATCTTCTGATGGTTACACGTGGAGGTGAAATCAAAAAGACTTCCCTCGACCATTTTGCCGCTGTGCGCAGTAGCGGTTTGATTTGTATGGATGTTGAAACCGGCGATGAACTGGTTTCGGTATATACTGCCACAGAGAAGGATGATGTTGTCATGGTTACCCGGAAGGGACAATCTATTCGGTTCGGGGTTGATAGTATCCGTACCAGTCAACGGACGAGCGGGGGGGTGCGTGGTATCCGCCTGCTCCCCGGCGATGAGGTAGTCGGGATGGGTATTGCCTATCCGAAGTCTTATGTTCTCGTGGTTAGCACGGAAGGGTATGGCAAGCTTTCGCAGATAGAGAATTACCCCAAGCAAAACCGTGCCGGTAGCGGCGTGAAAACAATCAAGCTTGTGGACAAGACCGGCGATTTGGCAGATGCAAGGATTGTGACGCGTGCCCACCAGGTGATATTCGTTTCGGCAGGCGGACAGGTAACGCGCAGTCCCGTCAAAGAGATATCCGTTTTGAGTAGAGCGACCCAGGGTGTGCGGCTGATGCGTCTCGATGAGGGCGACCGCGTGGCGAGCGTAGCATCCATTGAGCAGGATTAGTCATTTTGTCATGCTGGGCTATGGCGAAGAATCTTATTCTCCCAAGTCGCCGACTACATAACACCGCAGGGATTACTAGATTCTTCTCGAAGTTTATCCTGATAGATGCGAAGGATTCAGAATGACAGTAAGGTGAGGGGAAAACAATGAAAATGCTCCTGATTCCCCCTTCCGGCGCCGGTGGCAACATCTGGCAATACCAGGCCCGCTTTTTCCTTGACGCCGAGGGTATATCTCTACCTGGTCATCCTGAGGGTAAACCTAAAAACAGTGTCCCGGAGTATGTTGACTGGTTGCACGGCTATATTCATCAGAAAGGCTATAAAGACATAATCTTGGGTGGTCATTCCCTCGGGGGCGGTATCGCACAACTCTACGCTCTGACCTACCCCACTGAATTGAAGGGTTTGATTCTCATCGGGACGGGAGCAAGGTTACGAGTGCGCCCGGAAACCCTGAACATGGTGCGAGGCATGATTGGTAATGGCACTAACTGGCGTAGATTTATAGAAAACGCGCCGAAGCTGGATGACCCCATTCTTTTATCCATAATCGAGATGAGGCATAAGATTGGACCGGCAGTGATGTTGAGCGACCTGCTCTGCTGTGACAGGTTCGATATCATGGACAGGGTGCAGGAAATCAAACTCCCCACGCTCATCATCGTAGGAACGGAAGATGTGGGCACACCAGTCAAATATGCTCAGTACCTTCAAAATAAAATAGCCGGGTCAAAACTGGTCATCATTAAAGACGCCACCCATAATGTCGCCATCGAAAAACCGGATGAAGTGAACCAAGCGATAAGTGAGTGGAGGAATAGACTTTAAACCAGCTCTTGCATCCGGACTAACTAACGAATCCCAGCACCTCCGTTATCGCTTTCTCCCCTAATTCACACATTACGTTGCACCCTTCGAGTCCAATTTCCCCCGCTAGTATCAGTTTACCAATCGGCCTATCCATGATACTGGCAATTATATACTGACCTGTTGGGTCCATTAGTTTTAATGCCGTGAGTTCTTTTTCGGTTGGCGGTTGCATGATCTTTAAATCTTTAGCTATCTTTAAATCCCAGGGGAAGCTTTTTTTCAATTGCTCGACTTCTGCTTCATCCTGCCAGGGGAAAACCTCTGCTAAGTAAATCTCGTGGCTTTTAGTGTCGAATCTGAAAACTCCCCTATCTGTGACCACGGAGGCAGGACCTCCTCCGACCAGATTCGCCTTCTTCCTGGCGTCAGGACTACCATCAAGAAAACCCGCCTCAGTCATGTAGTCAACTTTTTCTACCCATTGCCTTGGGTTAAACTCTATGGTATAGACTACTCTCCCCGCGGATGAGGCTATATCGCCGCCACCGCCACTGCCATTCATCTTTATCTGGTTTTTAGTAACGTAGCTAACATTTACATTCCCGAACCTGTCCATTTGAGCAAATCCCAGATAAGCCACATCAATCAAACCCGCTTGCTGGTCCATAAACATATCAGGAAGTCCCTGATGACACATTGCCATCGCTCCTGCCGAGTTATCGGCAGGGCTAATCAAGACAGAAACACTGGGAAATCCCACGTAGCCTGCCTCGGCAACCAGTATGGCATTCGGGGTGTGCACCAATTTTGCGATGGCACCGGCAAGGTCGGAAATGCCGATACCAACAAATACAACCTCACGGTCTGTTACTTCTCTTGACCCAAGGCAACATACAAGCTCAGGAGGTGTATATTTCGCCTTCATCTCCTTGATTTGTTCCTTAGTGTAATTCTCCCTCGTGGTATATAAATGTCCCATTTTCACATCTCCTTTATTTTCTTACAACAAGTCTTATGCCGGTATTTTATTTAGTTTGTGTTCTGATTTAGCGAGTCTATCAAGTTTTTCCCATCCTACTCTGTCGCAATAGGCGTTGTGGTCTTTACATCCATAAACCCATTCATTGACCCACTTCAATGCCCCCTCACGGGTTTGTCTTTGCAGTAAGTTGGATACGAAACTTAAATTATCAGGTCCATAACTGCCATAGCAACCCGTGGGGATACAATTAAAGGGTAGGTGAACTACAGCATCGGTGCAATAAGCCGGGATTACGGTGAGTCCGGGATTTTCGTAAATCTTTTCAGTGGGAACAAGTTCCTCTGTAATCAGAACGACATGCTTTGCCGCCCTTGCCTTCCAGTAGTCGGTTCCTTTAAAACCCCATATCTGACCGTTGCCCCGCCGGTCTGCTTTATGGACGGAGATGAAGGCAACATCCGGTTTGTAAGCCGGGATAAGGAGGAGTGGTTTATTCTCAAAGGGGTCATTTATTACCTTGATATCTTTATTGTATTTGGGTATATCGGTGCCAAGCGAAGAACGGCACGGCATAAATGGCACATTGAATGCGCCTGCCATAAGCCTCAAAGCAATCCCGTAGTTCGTCCAATCCACTATTTTGAGCGGAGGCACACTTGTTTTGACCTTTTCCTTGGGTGTAGCTAAAACGCCACCCGCTTCGATGGGTCTTGGAATGCCTTCTTTAAGGCCGCGTTCAATGGCGGGTGTGCCGGTAATACCGCCTACCTGACGTGTTATACTGTAGGCGATATCGATTCTGTCCAGCATGCCCAGCTCTACTAGAGTATCAATCCCTTCATAATCACCGCTTTCATCAATAAGGGATAAGTTCTTCCTTCCCTGCCGTGCAACTTCCCTCATCATAGATTCAGGTTGCCGGACCATGACAAAACCACCCATACACAATGAATCGCCGTCGTGCAGAAATGTCGCCACTGCCTCCTTTTCCGTCATCACCTTATTCAGTTTCTTCTTGTAACTTGAATCCTTCGCCCTTTCATCGTAATTGATTGTTGCAAATCCTTGTACTGCCATTCTCCGTTGCCTCCTGTTTCGCAGTTAATTATTGATTATACCCCGTTGAGAATTATGACCGCAATTTAGGCCGGTTTTATTTCTAAGGTGTCCAGATATCGGTCGGTTAAAAATATTCAACAGGACTATTATACAATGCGCTGTCAATGGGAGAGGGTAATAAGTTCACGAGTAGGAAACGGGATGGGAAAGAAGAAGAGGAGACTGGATATGAATGAGAATGTGGAGTTAACATTTCGTCAGAATGTTGACGTAAATGAGCTATTAGCACCTACAACTTACCGCTCGTCAGGAGACGGCTTGCTTCCATGACTTTGGACAATTCAGTTTTTGCACGTTTGATGTTGGTGTCGAACCATTCAGGCGTCATCGTTGCGTTGAATTCAACTTTGACTTGGCCACTTTTTGGCTTACTGAACTTCAAAAGAACTAGGGGGTATGATGGCTCGAAGGCAAATACTCGACCATGGGCAATGGCATCTCTAAGATTCACTATATTCTCGTCAACAATGAGCTCATCTGCGGTGGTTTTAACAAATTTAGTGTATTTGATTATTAGGGTTCTGAGGTCATCATAGCTGGTAAAAGGATTCAAAGGTACAGACTGACCGATACGAAGATTTCGAAGGTTTTGTGCATGCTTGGTTGATGACTTCAACCCTTCGGAAGCTGTGAGCAGGAAGTCGCGAATGGTAGTTTCTAGGGTATGTAGATTGGTAATAAGCCTTCCCAGATACTCCGCGTGCTTTATTTCAGCAGGCGGTAATAATCCCTCCACCTGTTGAGATAATGATGTCCCGTCCATACTCAGATCCATAATCTTCCAATTTTGAAAAGTAATCTTAAATTCGTGAGCATTTGCGAAATTTACCTCTTCTGGGAAAAGAAATGTCTTTTTTGAAATGGGTTCTGAGCCATTTGCCAATCCCAAAAGCACGGGGATTTCTTTGGTTGAAGGGTTAAAATTGACAGAAATTTGAAAAACAGGCACTTGTATCATAATACTCGATATTGCTTTACCAGTAGAAAAAGCATTGGGTTTGATGACCGTTCTAAAACTTCCGGTACCTAAGTGCCTGTCATCCGGCATGTAAATCTCAGAATATTCTATTTCGGGGCTAGCTTTATCTTGTCGATGCTTAATCTCAGGCATCCTTGGCTTGTTCCCTATTATTCACTGCACGTCCATTATAGCACGCATATTATTCTCTATCCTCTGCTAGTGCTTCGGTACGCAAATGATTGAACAATAAGCCATATTGTTACATCATTAAATTTAAATAATAAATCGTCCTCCTAAACCCTCTCCAGCGCATCCATAAACTCTTGTGCGGTGACTACCTTTGTCATTCGTGCAAATACTTTTTCCATCAGTACACGCTGTACCTCATCATCACGGTCAGCACAGCAGTCGGAAATAACTATTAACTGGTAATCGATGTCAGACGCCCACCGTACTGTTGATAAGACACAGCCACTGGTAGAAACCCCCATCAGCACCAGTGTATCGATTCCCTGTTTCTTCAGTATTTCGTCCAGATTCGTGGTCGAGAATGGTGCGACACGGCGCTTGGTCAACACTGTCTCGCCGGGTTGAGGTTTGATATCAGGATGAATCTCCATCTCCGGTGTTCTATCACCTCTCTGGACTTCCACATAAATAACCCGGACGTCCTTCTGCCGCGCCTTCGCTAATACCCTGTTTGCCTTCTGGAGGAGTCCGCTAATACGCTCTTCTGGCAAAAAACCCAGTATGCGTATCTGGTAATCCATGATAATTACCGCGGTCTTGTTACGGTCGATTGGTAGTTGCATAGCCATTTTATTAATCCTCCTGAAGGATATTTTGTAGCCATTAGTTAACAGTTGTCAGTATACAGCTAAACGATTATCCTGTCATTTGCGTAGTTGGAGGTGCTCTTTTCCTTCACTCCGTTTTTCTGTCATTCTGAGGTTACGAAGTACCCGAAGAATCTAGTCCCTGGGATGGCTAGACTCTTCACGGAGTTTATCCTGAACGTCAATGAAGGGTTCAGAGTGACAAAGAAACTTTAAGGGCATCCCATATCCCATTTCTCCAGTCCGCAATTATTGCACATGCCGTCAGCACAATTGGGAGTGGCTTCTGCTTTCAAGGCTTTCTGATATTCTCTCTTCAAGAACTCTGTGCTCACACCCACATCGACGTGCGACCACGGTACTAGTTCATCCGGAGAACGCAAGCGGCGCGCGTAAAAATCAATGTCCAGTCCGCACTCCGCAAACGCCTTTTGCCAGACGCCATGTTTGAGGTGCTCCTCCCAGGCATCGAAGACTGCTCCCATTTGCCATGCTTTATGAATCACTTTACCGACTCGGCGGTCGCCTCGTGACATTGCCGCCTCCAACGTACTCACGCGCGGGTCCTGCCAGGAGAGATGTGTACCGCGCCGCTGGAATCCCTTAACCAGCAGGTCGTGCTTGGCGGCAAGCTGTGATTCGGTATCCTGTGCCACCCACTGGAAGGGGGTGTGTGGTTTAGGCACGAAAGCTGAGGCATTAACGCGCAGTTGCGGCGGTTTGCCGGTAATCTGCTTCCCCAGCGCCCGGATTTTGTCTACCAGTGTGACGATCGCCTGCACGTCATCCATTGTTTCCGTGGGTAAGCCAATCATAAAATAGAGCTTGAGGCTCGTCCAGCCTTTCTCAAAGACGGCGGTGAAGGTCTCCATAATCTCTGACTCAGTGAGGTTCTTATTGATAACCCTCCTCAACCGCTCGCTACCTGCTTCCGGCGCAAAGGTCAGCCCCATCTTTTTACGACCGGAAAACGCCTCGACCAGCTCCAATGAAAAGCTATTGATGTGCAGGCTGGGCAAAGACAATGTGATATCAGGGAATTGCTCTGTGAGATTCTTAACGAGTTTATCTATGCCCGTGTAGTCGCCGGTGCTCAAGGAGACCAGTGAGACCTCGTCGTAGCCGCAGTTGGTAATGATATCCTCGACTGCCTTTTCTATCTCATCCTGCGTGCGCTGGCGTAACGGTCGGTAGATAATACCCGCCTGGCAAAACCGACAGCCACGTGTACAGCCACGCTGGATTTCGATGGTACCACGGTCGTGCACCACTTCGATATACGGCACAACAGGATGGGTTACAGGCGCGGGTAATTCGGTGACGATGCGGCGTTTGATAGTCGGGGAGGCCTCGGGAATAAGAGGTCTGAGGCTTTTCAGTGTACCATCGGTGTTGTACTCATCTCTGTAAAAGCGTGGGACATAGATGCCGGAGACGGTCGCCATCTGCCGTAGAAGTTGTTCGCGAGTGAAACCATTTGCCTTTGCGGTACGGAAGACATCGAGCATTTCCTGCACTGCCTCTTCCCCGTCCCCGATGACGAACAGGTCGATGAAATCCACCAATGGTTCGGGGTTAAGAACACAGGTGCCGCCGGCGATGATGAGCGGGTGTTTTTCAGAGCGTTCTGCCGCCAGTACTGGTAATCCAGCAAGGTCAAGCATCGCCAGTATATTTGTGAAGGTTAGTTCGTGTCCCAGTGAAAACCCGATAATATCAAAATCCTTGAGAGGACGCTTTGATTCGAGGCTGAAGAGCGGTATGCCATTTGTTTTCATCTCCGTCATCATATCCACCCAGGGTGTGAAGACATGCTCGGCAAGGACATCGGGCTGACCATTGAGCAATTCATAAAGGATGGGGATTGCCATATTAGACATGCCAATTTCGTAAGTGTCCGGGTAGGAGAGGGCAATGTGGATAGGTATCCGCTCCCAGTCTTTAATGACGGCATTCCACTCACCGCCGGTATAGCGGGCAGGTTTCTGAACTCTATGGAGGATGCTATCTAAATCAATCATCTCTTTGGGGGAAATCCCAATTTAAATATTCGATATTCGACATTAGATATTAACCAGCTATTGTAACAGAAATGGGACGGCGAAATTGAATATCCTAATCTAATTCACTGAGGTGAAATTTCATCCCATCGTGCGCGGCGATAACTCTGATACCAGTCTTTTTCGTAAGCTGTTCGGCGATTAACCATGGTTTGGCGCGCCATATTCCCATGCCGAAGTGCGTCATAATTGCCACTTTTGGCTTGATTTCATTAACCAGTCGCTCGACATCCGGCACGGAGAGGTGGTCGATGGGCATATTGGCTGCTTCTGCTTCTGCTTGAGTAAACGGTCGTACGAACACGACATTTAGAAGCAGAAGGTCGCCCTGATAATATTTCGGCAGGTCGTCAAAAAAGCGGGTGTCTGTGATGTAGGCAATTGTGTATTTCCCTGTTTTGAAGACCAACCCGTAGTTTTCGACGCCATGAATGTGGCGCACCGGCGTGGAAAAAGTGAAATTATCGAGGGTGTAAGATTTGCCTGCTTCAAACATCTCAACGCTCTCAAGTTGCTTTCTCAAGTAACTGAAGATAATGGGCTCCGTTTCCAGTGCCTCTCTTGGCGCAAAAAGTCTGCCATGCTGGCGGAATCCGCCGCGTGTCATTGCTTCGGCCATGATGTTGACATCGTGGGAGTGGTCGATGTGGCGGTGCGAAACGATAACTGCTTCGAGGTGTTCCGGGTTGAGTTTCCTTTTAGTTGCCTGTACGATGGCACCCGGTCCCGGGTCGACGATAAACTCGGTGCCTCCGAGATTAAACCACAAGCCACCGCTTGCCAGCATCTGGCTGATAATCATAAAGCGCGCGCCACCCGTACCGAGAAAAGTGATGGTATCGGTTTCTGCGCTATTCTGTTTTTTCTCTTGTTCTGCCACGTTATAACTATATAGGACTGAATGTTTTTTGACAACTTCTTTGACTTGTTGCCTTTTGCCGACTAAAATAGTGAGCGGTAGTTGATGCGAGGAGCGAAACATGGAGCAAATCTGGGCACCCTGGCGTATGCAGTATATCCGCATGGAGAAGCCGGAGGGTTGCATTCTCTGTAACAAGCCCAAAGAGAAGAGCGATGCGGAAAACTTCATTCTCTACCGCGGTAAAAAGAACTTCGTGATGATGAATACTTTCCCTTACAATCCGGGTCATCTGCTTATCACGCCATACCGGCATGTTCCGGGACTGGATGACATGACAAAAGAAGAAGCCTCTGAACACGCTGAAATCATTAAAAAGTGTATAAGAATTCTGAAGAAGACATTCCATCCCGCCGGATTCAATATCGGGACGAATATGGGCAGGGTTGCTGGTGCGGGTATCGCCGACCACATCCATACACATATTGTGCCGCGCTGGCAGGGTGATACGAACTTTATGCCGGTGGTCGGGTGCGCCCGTGTTATCCCCGAGGCTGTCACCGATACTTATGAAATGCTCAAAGGAAAATTCCAAAGACGCTTGCCTCTGAAGAAGTAAGAAAAATTATCTGGAAGTCGTGGAGGAGGAACTATGGCAAAGAAAGCGAAGCAACCCATTAAGTGTGCACAGTGCGACCTCGAATTCCCTCACTCTGAACTTTCCGCCGAACACACGAATAAAGCTTTCCTCTGGAAGGGGAAGTGGATGTGTGAGGACTGCCTTGTCAAAATGGGTGTTAGTCAAGAAGATACTATGACCTATGCCGCTTTTATTGACAGTCAGCAACCTAAAAAGCCGCAAAAATACTAAAAAATTGTGACCCAAAAAATTAGCGGTTTGTATAACTGAAGAAAATTTAAGCGTGAAAAGACAGCAAAGAATGCAGCAGAATTTACTTCAGTCTTACCTTTTGTATTAAATCAACCTCTCAAGTAGTCCAATAGGAGAAACATCTATGGTTGACCAGTTAAAACCTCCTTATATTAAAAAGATAGATGAGAGGGGTGACTTGGTCATATGGATTGTGGATGGAACCTACATTCGTGGTCACATTGATGAGGAATTTACTAATTTCGGACAGCATTACCGGTACAATTATATCCCCGCAAATGAATTCTGGATTGACCTGGGCACCAAGTCCGATGAATGGCTATTCTTTATTGACCATTTGCTGGTAGAGTACCGGCTGATGAAATCAGGCATTTCGTATAAAAAAGCTATTATCGCAGCTGATCATGAGGAACGCAAAGAGCGTCGTCGTGCTCACGACCTCAGCCGATTGACCAATCATGGTCAGAAATTACCAGATGGTAAAGATGTACACATCCGTCTATGGAAAAAACTGAAAAGCGGCTTAAGCGTCTGGATCGTTAACGGACGACTGGTGAGAAGTGTCTTTGATATTGATTTCACCGCTGGCGGTCATGACTATGTATATGAATTTGTGCCTGAGAACGAAGTTTGGATTGACGATGATATTGAGGAAAACGAGCGAGGCTATGTACTATTACATGAGCTACATGAGCGAAATCGAATGGCTAGTGGATGGGACTATGACAAAGCACATGCTCAATCTAGCCGGCTGGAATACCGTCTTCGCCATCATCCGGATGAATTGCATGATGCTCTTTCTGTAGAAGGATGGGCTTGATTACCATACAGATAAACGCTGGATGATAGATTTGTGGAATGGAATTGCCGCAACGAATATAATCTCCACTCGGGTAATAAAAGTTCAGATTGTTAGCCAAGTTTATAAAATAAGAAGTTGTTCTGAGACCATGGGACTATATAACTTCTTTTAACGAGTGGTGCCCCCAATGGAATTCGAATCCATGTTGGCAGCTTGAAAGGCTGCTGTCCTATGGAAGGGTAAGGTGATGTGCGCAGAGTGCCTTTATAAGATGGGTGTCAATCAGGAAGATGCAATGACTTATGCGGCGTTTATAGACAGCCGGCAACCTAAAAAGCCGCAAAAATACTAGGGAGTTGTGACCTAACAAATGGGCGGGATGTATAACCTATAATCTTCTTCAAGTGTTTTTTCATTTCTATGCTTAGCGAAATTCTAAAATGGTATAATGAGCCTGCATAGGTTTTTCCCCGAAGGAGGACAGAAATGAAATGGGTTACACGTTCCCACGTTCATGTCGACCGCGTCGCGTGTCCGTGGCTTATACGCAGGTTTATCGATAACGAAGCTGAGTTCCTGTTCGTTCCCTCCATCTTAGTAAAGAAGGTAGCCTCTGAAACCGGTGCGATTCCTTTTGACGCACCGGACGTTGAATTTGGTCACCACGAAGGTCGATGCTCGTTCGAATCCATACTACTTAAATATGAATTGAAAGATCCGGCACTCCTTAAATTGGCAAAGATAGTGCACGCTGCTGACGTAGCCGCCGATATTGAAAAGGATCCAATAGCGCGAGGACTGGAAGCTATTGCGGTCGGTTTCGGTCTACGGCACCCTGATGATGAGGAGAATCTGGAGTATCAGTTTGAGGTATACGATTCACTGTATGCGTGGTGTCGCCTACAAGTGGCAAAGAGTAGCCAATAGCCCATATTACAGAGAATTAGTCTTATAAAGTCCGTTTAGTCTTTCCTGCCGAACGGACTCAAGCGATTTTTGTGCAGACTATCAAAGGAGGACTACTCTTATGGAAAACCAGCTGGCATACTACAACGAAACCGGCAAGTCACGTGATGAGTTCGATGAAGCATTACCCGGACCAATGGAGGCTTATTCGACCTTCCGGAAGCAAGTCTACAGGGATGGAGCCCTAAGTCTGAAGACTAAACGACTCATCGCGCTGGCGCTTGGTCTTCAGTCCGGTTGTACCCGGTGTATCCAGGGGCAAACGAAAGACGCTGTGGCAGCCGGTGCCACCAAAGATGAGGTGCTCGAGGCAACTTCTGTGGCAATTGTTATGGGTGGCACACATGCCAGCTCCGAAACATGGCGTATAGTTGAGGTTTTGAAGGAACTCGGGAGGTGGTAAAAGGATCTCCAGTCCAGCAGAGGGATGGCAAAAGGCATGTATCTCTCTCACCCTTTCTCCTCATGTGCGTTTTGGGCGGATTTGCCATCTTCAGCTCAACGATGTCTAAAAACCCTGCTCTTCCCCTGTTTATCAGGACCCTCAATGTTCCCATAGAGACGGTGGGCTTCATCGCTGCCGCGTCTACTGTTGTGGGCGTGCTTATCAGTCTTCCCGCTGGAATCCTCTCCGACATTATCGGGCGCCGGCGAGTATTGTTTATAGCGGCTATCATATTCGCCACCGCGCCATTTCTTTATCTTCTTGTCAATGTGCCGTGGCAACTGGTAATCGTCCGTGTCTATCATGGGCTCGCAACAGCCATCCTGGGTCCGGTCGCAATGGCAGCCGTCGCTGATTCATTCCAGGCAAGTCGTGGCGAGCGAATGGCGTGGTATTCTTCCGCGACTATGTTCGGCAGGTTCTTAGCACCATTCGTCGGAGGCGCACTGATCCTCGGCAATAATTTTATGTGGGTGTTCCTGACCGCAGGGGTATTCGGGGTACTGGCACTCACTGCCGTCGTACGACTACCCCGGGCATCTTTCCACGCGCCGGATACGCTCCACCACAGGAGAAGTTGGGGACAGATTGGAAATGAAGTCAAATTTGTTCTGACGCATCGCGGTATCCTTGCTACCAGCATAATAGAGGCAGTGCAGTACTTCGGCTTTGGGGCACTTGAGACCTATTTACCAATTTACTTGCAGGAACAGCGTGGCTTTTCAACCCTACAGATAGGTATACTTTTTACGATGCAGATACTTGTGGCAACTCTTACCAAGCCCGTAATGGGGCGTCTTTCAGACCTTTATGGGCGGGGCACCCTGATCATTGGCGGACTGATACTCGGAGGTATATCCCTGGGAGTAATCACTTTCAGCGGCAACTTTTTTATTATTATGGGGATTATAGGATTGTTTGGACTCGGACTGGCTACGGTCACAGCTTCGACATCAGCACTCGTGGCTGACCTTTCGCACGCTACAAGTTACGGTAGTTCACTGGGAGTACTTTCAAGTATCATGGATATCGGTCATTCGACGGGTCCTATGGTTGCCGGCGTACTCGTCGGGTCCTATCAATATCGTTTTTCGTTTGGTGTGACCGGGGCAGCAATGATTTTTTTCGCATGCGTTTTTCCATTCGCAATGCGGGGCACCGGAATAACCTCCGAGACACATAAATCAACGGGATAGATAATCGGGATTAAACAGAAGTCCAGATTGTTAGCTAAGGTAATAAAATATAAATTGTTCTGAGACAATGCGGCATTAGCATTATTCCTCTTATTGATAAAGAGGATGAGTGGTGCCCCCAATGGAATTCGAATCCATGTCGGCAGCTTGAAAGGCTGCTGTCCTAGGCCTCTAGACGATGGGGGCGCACTTTTTCAGTATATCAGAGACACAGATGGCAGACAAACTCCTATCTTCCTTGCTTGAATCCTCTCACTCTGTCCGTTATGTTACAATACTCTCAAATGACCAACCAGCCATCCTCGCAGGAACAAAAAGCCACTGGTAGCTGGCTGAAGCGCAATTTCCTTTCGGTAATCATCTTCACCGTAGTTATCGGTATCACTATCGCGCTCTTTTTCATTCAAGATAAACTAAAACTCCTTGGCGATATGGGCTACCTCGGTGTTTTTCTAGTGAGTTTAGCCGCTAACGCCACCATTGTTTTACCGATGCCCAGTCTGCTGATTATGCTACCACTCGCCACCGTTTTGAATCCGCTCTATGTTGGTCTGGTGGCGGCTGGCGGTGGTGCACTGGGCGAAATGACTGCCTATTTAGCCGGTTATAGCGGACGCGGCATCTGGCACCATAATAAGAACTACCTCCGAGCAGTCGCCTGGCTCAAAAAATGGGGTATCTGGGTCGTTTTTGTGGTCTCCGCTACTCCTTTGCCTATTGATGTCATGGGACTTGCTGCGGGCAATCTACGTTTCCCAGCTTGGAAGTATCTCATCGGTTGTATACCGGGTAAAGTTGTCAAGTATGTTTCACTGGCTTACGCTACTGCTTGGGGCTGGGACACTTATATCAACAGCGCATATTTCCGGGAGAATCTGCTGGCATTTGGTGTGGGTGTCGGCGTAGCTGTATTTTTGCTGGCGCTGGCATTTCTGATCGAGAAACTGACATGGAAAAAACACTCCAGATAGCTACAGTTTACGGTGCGCGTACCACTTTCTTAGTTCCGGATGCTTGAGATTGGCGCCACGGTCGTAGTAAATTTCAAAAAGCTCGTTGTCGGTTGTTTTCACCAGATAGTAGTTGCGGTGCCGGCGTTCCCACCAGCGCTTTCGCCGTCCGGTAGCAGTCGGTCCGAAACCATGGTCCTGCCATTCCCGCACGATTTCAGAAATGGTGTACTGGCGCTGGTCAAGCGTGAAGGCGGTGGGTGTTTTCACTTCTCCATCGGTGATAACCTGAATTTCCTTGCCTAAGAACTGCGGAGGCATATTAATCTCCAGACTGATTTCATCCTATTGAGCGATTCCGGCTCTATTGTAGCAAGGAAAAGATAGTAACTCAAAGGCTTACTTTGACTTTCGCCACAAGGCATAATACCATAGCTGTAGACCAATTCTCCGGCTGAGGAAACTGGGGGTTATTGAGATGAGGTTGCCAATGTTAAGACCCTTTTCCAATAATGTCATCTTTATAGACACAGAGTTTTCCACTCTGGACCCATATAAAGGTGAAATCCTCTCCATAGGAATAGTGAAACTAGACGGAGAAGAATTATACCTAGAACTAGAGTATGAAGGAGAAATTAACGAATGGGTAAGAGGCAATATCATCCCAACTTTGAAGGAACCGAAAATCAGCCGGGAGGAAGCTAGAAAACGGATTAACGAATTTATAGGCAACGGCAAACCGTATATGGTCGGATATGTCAATCAATTTGATACCATCTATTGGTACAAACTTTTCGGCATTGATAATCATCCCTGCTACTGGATACCGATCGATATTGCATCCATATTGTTCGCATTCGGCATCGACCCTGAAAGACTTGACAGAGAGAACGAAGCGAGCATCTTTCCTGATATTGGAATCGACGTCACGAAATACAGGAACCATCATGCTCTGGATGATGCGAAGCTGGTAAGAGAAATTTACCTGCACTTTTTGGGCGCTGGCAAAGGTAGATAACAGGAAAGCGTGCAAAAGGGAGCTATTAACGCTATACTGTGTTAAACAAGCAATATGAATAAGATTTACCCCATACCGACTAAAGTAATCGACCACCTGATTGACCTTGCCTTCAAGGAAGATATCGGCACGGGTGACTCGTCACCGTTTCTCGCCACAGGTGATGTGACCACGCAAATCCTGATACCACCCGCCCTGAAAACAGAAGCTATCGTTCTTGCCAAGTCTGAAGGTGTACTGGCAGGTATTGAAGTTGCCAGGCGCGTCTTTCTAAAACTGGACCCGGAAATGGAGTTCAAGGCGCTCATCAAAGACGGCTCACCGCTAAAAAAAGGCGACGTTATTGCGGAAATAAGAGGCAAAGCCCGCGCTATTCTTACTGGCGAACGTACTGCGCTCAATTTCCTGCAAAGGCTCAGCGGTATTGCCACCCACACCAGCCAGTTTGTGGCGAGAGTACGTGATTTGCCGGTTTTGATTATCGATACTCGTAAGACCACGCCCGGCTATAGATGGCTGGAAAAGTATGCGGTACGGATGGGCGGCGGACATAATCACCGCATGAATCTTGCCGATGGCATTCTCATCAAGGATAATCATCTTGCCCTGCTACGCGCTAAAGGAAAGACACTGAAAGAAGTTGTGGTGCAGGCGAAGAAAAAGGCACCGAAGGGTTTGAAGGTGGAGGTGGAGACGACCAATCTGGGTGAGGTGCGCGAGGCAGTGTCTGCCGGGGCAGATATCATCATGTTCGATAACATGAGTCCGGCGATGATGCGGCGTGGGGTCAAGCTTTTACCGAAGGGTGTCATGAGTGAAGCCTCCGGCGGGGTAAACTTAGAAAGTGTACGTGCTATCGCTGAGACGGGTGTTAATTTCATCTCCATTGGGGCGTTGACCCATTCCTCAAAGGCGTTGGATATCAGCCTGGAACTCCAACCTTAAACCGGTTTTTTCCCACTGGCAAAATAGTTTTCTACTTCATCTTCAACACTAATCCCATTAAAGCCTGATTTTTGTAGGAGCTTTTTCATAGTACTGCCATCAGGGAGAAGGTCATGATGCAGTAAAGGAATGTCCATATGTCTACGGTTAATCGCTTCCCGCCCGGAAGTATGGCAGATGAAAACACAGCCGCCCCTTTTCAGCACGCGTCTAATCTCCCGTAGCGCCTTTGATTTATTCTGAAAGTGCGGAAAGCTTGAATAGCACACCACAGCATCACAGGTCTCTGCTTGCAGAGGGATATCCATTACATCCGCGCAGAGGAAGGTGATTATTCCTATTAAACCTTTTTGTTGTGCCTGAATGAGCATTCTCTCGGCAATATCCAGCGCAATGACCTTCCCATTTTTACCGATGGCTTTTAAAAGGTAAGGGAGAAAAACACCTGTTCCCGTGCCGATGTCCAGCACTGTCATGCCGGGTTTCAACCCTAACCGTTTGACCATCCGTTCCAGTTTACTCGCGTCTTTTTCGGAAGAGTAGCTATCCCAGGTGATTGCCTTTTCATTGAAATAATCGCGCATCATTTTATTGATTCCTCTGGGGCGAGTTTAGACTGCCATTTTTCGACTTTTCTTTTCGGGGAGAAGATAGTTGCCAGCAGGAAAATCACTGAAGAAGTGATGACGATGGTAGCGCCACTGGGTAAATTGAGAAGATACGAGAACAAGAGTCCGGTCCACCCTGATACTATCCCGAAAACAGCAGCAAGTAAAAACATCTTTTTCATATTGTAGGTCAATTGATAAGCCGCAGCTGCAGGATTAAGAATCAGGCTGAAGATGAGCAAGCCTCCGATTGAATTCAAGGATACCGTTACTGTCGCACCGGTCATAAACAGGATGATGTAGAGGATAACGGTTGCCGGCAAGCCCACCGCGAGGGCAATTTGACGATTGAAGATAGTTGCCTGAACTTCCTTAAAGAAAATAACCACCAGTCCGACCACTATCACTGCCACTATGCCTAAAAGGATGATATCAACACGCGTTACGGTAAGAACACTCCCCCATAATAAACCTAAAGCCTCGGAACGAGTGCTGGGAATCAGCCCGATAATCAAAAAAGCTACTCCCAGCATGAACGAAAAAATTACTCCTAAAGAAGTCTCCGGGCTGAGTTCGCCGCGGTCTGCCAGTGGTCCGATGACTGCCGCTGCCGCCAGGCTGAAAAGCAGAGCGCCCAGTACAGGGTCGAAGCCGAGCCATAAACCGAGCAGTGCTCCGGCGAAAGCGGCGTGTGACATTGCCACCCCGATAAAGGGCATATGTAAAAGAACCACAAAAACACCGATAGTCGAACAGGCAATACCGCCCAGAAAAGTAGCCAGAATGGCATTCTGCATAAACTGGTATCCGAGAATTGATAAATCCAAATTAAAGCCCCCTCCGGTGAATATGAGGATGGCGCTCTTCAATTACATCCTGTGGTAAATCGTAGAGTCGGCTGAGGCTTTCCGTTGAAATCAATTTATCAGGTGTGCCGTCGCCGATAATCAGCCCTGCTTTCATCAGCACCACACGGTCGCAGGTGTGAGGCAGAGCATCAAGGTCATGCGTGACAAAGAGGGTAGTCAGACATCTTTCTTCGTGGATACGTTTCACCAGCTCCAGGATATCAGTCTGAGCTTTCCAGTCTAATGAGGCAGTCGGCTCGTCCAGCAAGAAGATTTTTGGTTCTTGTGCTAAGCAACGGGCAATGGCAGTGCGTTGTTGCTCACCGCCGGAAAGATGTCCGATGGGTCGTTTTGTCAGATGAGTCATTCCCACCATCTCCAGCGTTTCATCGACAATCTCCCAATCGTGTTTGTCCGGTCTCCGGAATAATCCCAGTAAGCCATAACGGCCTATCATCACAACTTCACGAACGCTCATCGGCATGCGCGGGTCGATGTTTTCCACCTGGGCAACATAACCCACCTGTTTTCTCAGCTCGTGACGCCCATTACTAGCAACAGGTTTACCCAGCACCTGAACCTGTCCGCTCATTAACTTGCCCAATCCGTTGACAATGGTAAGTAAGGTGGTCTTGCCAGCGCCATTAGGTCCAATCACACCGACAAACTCACCAGCCTTCACCTCGAGAGAGACACCGCGGAGAGCGACATCCTCCCTATAGGAGACAATGGCATTTTCTATCTGGATGACCACTTCTGGCATTATTAACTCCATCTACTTAGAACTGCCGGGAGAGAGGAGCAGAAGAATTCTCCTGCGGGGGATTCAGGAGGTATCCTCCCAAATTAAGAACTCCCCCTAAAAAGTGGACTCAGAGAGTTGATGAAACAATCATGCCACTCTCTTATTTTATTGCATCGATGAGCATACTAACATTATAATCGATAGCTTTCTCCCAGGTCTCGGTGTTACTAAAGCCACCCGGGAAATTGGATAGATTCAAGTTTTTAGCGCCGAGTTCCTCAGCGATGGCTTTGCCGGCATCCTGCCCATCCTGAAGGTTGTTGACAACCAGAGTTACATTACCGGCTTTGCCTTTATCGACCAGGTCTTTCACCACCTGAGGAGTCAAAGATTGAGCACTGGTGAAAGTAGCTACCACATTGAAACCTGCCCACTTCAGAAAATCAGCCTGGCGGGAAGAGGCAATCACATTTATTTTCGATACATTAGCTTTAGTTAGACTGGTTATAATATCGGTCTCTTTAGTTTGAATTTTTTGTTTGTATTTTTCTGCGGCATCTTGGTAAGCGGTTGTATTGTCAGGGTCAACCTCACATAGAGCACTTAAAACCTTATCTACCGCGGCGGCTTGCACCGAGGGAATCATCAAATTACCATCAACAGTAGCTTTGATGACCATCAGGTTTGGGTTATTTGCGGAAGAGACCAACTTATCCACATAAGTTTCTCCAGGCCAGCCATGCAAGAGAAAGAGTTTGGCGGTAGCCAGCTTCTGTATATCCTCCGGTTTTACATCAAAATTGCCGGGGTGCTGGTTTGGTGGTACTAGATTCAACGCTTCTACGTTATTACCACCAACTTGTTGAACGATGTAGGTCATCAAAGAGGTACTGGTCATCACTTTAAGTTTTACTTCATCGGATTGTTGACAACCGCTAACAAATAAACCCATAACAAGAATAACGATAAACAGAAAACTGATTTTTTTCACAAACCTATCTCTCCTTTCACTGCCTTTTAACTATTACCACAATAAATATCATCTAACGGCCCTCTATGGGATAAGATACTCCATAGGGATTTTCCCGGTTGTATTAGAACAGATTTACCCTTTTAAGACTCTTTTTAAAACTCCTTTGGGGTCACTGACCAGTAGCACAATCATCCACACAAAGAGACCTATGATGATTACAGAAATTCCCAGTAACGTTGCATCCAGATTTATTTCGAAAAACTCTCCGCCTTCGACTAAATATGCCATCACGTGGTCAATAACCCACATGAGTGTTGCTCCCCAAAAGATAAAACTTAATAAGCCCAACTTATATTTGTCTTCCGGAGCCTTTACATACCATATCACTGTTGTGATTACTGCTGCCAGAGCGGTCATAATGAGCCACATTATTCGCCTCCAACGACAGGTTCTACTTTTGCTTCAGGCATAGCCTTTGCCTTCAGTTCAGCAATCATGACAATTATTCCCCAGACAATTGTTACAAATATTGCCATACCTACACCAATTGTCGCCACTTCATGAAGCATTGGAGCAACATCAGCCGGGTTTTCCATTGCTGTCAAAAATGGTGGCCAGGGGACAATTTCTCCATGCCATATATGCTCAAATGCCAGTAGTATGGTACCACCCCATAATAGTTTATTCAGCCAACTCAATTTTCGGCTCCAACTCAGCCTTGTTTTTGTAGTTTCTTTCCCACCAACTTTCTTTTCTTTGTTCTCCACAACCTTCTGCACAACGGTGGTCACAATAGCCTCTCCCATAGGTACAAGAAAACATGCCATATTTTTTTACCTCCTTTTATTGTTTGCGATTAACATATAATAAACATTAATAAGTATTTTTTGTTATTTTCACCCTCCTAAAAAGAATTTTTCAGACGTAATTTAATCATCATTATCCGTTGTCTTTTTCTTCCTCACGTGAACAAATCCCCAGCAATGCCAGAGCAAAATCTTCCATTCCGTTTATACTAGGCCAACTCATCACTGGTCTCATACCGCATCCTGTTTCAATTAACAACATGACCTGTCCCGTCTCTTTCGAAACGTCAACTCTAAATGCTGCCAGCTTTGCTTCCATTTTTATCCTTCGTAGATGTTGCAAATATTACTACATGCAACTATTTGCAGTTTATACCTAAAAAATTTTGGAGTCCTCTATTCTTTCTTCACTACCTGCCGGTTACACTTAATACAAATGCCTGAAATACCCAGATGCCGCAGGTCGGCAATGAAGTTGTAGTCGCGAAGCAATGTCTCTTGAAGTCCTGTTAGCGCTTTTTCATCCAGGTCGATGATTGCGCCACATTCGCGGCAGACCAGATGATGGTGGTGTCCTTTATCAGCCGGATGATATCTGACACGTCCGTCGCCCAGGTCTGTTTTGGTCACTAGTTTCAACTCTTCGAGCGTATCAAGTGTGCGGTAAACTGTTGAGATATTAACATTCGGATATTTTTCAGTGACCTGTGCATAAATTTCCTCAACACTGATATGGTTGGTGCTGTTTTCTACAACGGCAACAATCATCAATCGCTGAGGAGTCATACGTAAACCCTTTTGACTGAGTTCATCAACAATATGATTGTGTGGTTCCATCTGCTTTTTACCAAACAGGTTCACGGAACTATTTTAGCAGACAGAATGAAACTCTGCAAACTGTTGTATGTGCATATATTTGCAGATACTATGATGGCTTATATGTGTCGGCTTTCTAACCGCTCCCGGCTATCGATGATAATGGTGACGGGACCGTCATTATGGATTTCCACCTGCATGAATGCCTGAAATTTCCCGGTTGCTACTTTGAGACCACTGACGCGAGCCTTCTCCACGAATTGGTTGAAAAGCGCTTCAGCCTGGTCCGGTGGCGCGGCGTCCGTGAAACCGGGACGACGACCCTTGCGGGTACTCGCCAGCAAAGTAAACTGGCTTACCAGCAGTAATTCGCCTTTCACATCAAGTGCAGAAAGATTGAATTTCCCCTCGGCATCGGCAAAGATACGCAGATTGATGGTTTTTTCAACCAGGTAACTGATGTCTTCAGTCGTATCACCCTGAGCGATACCTACAAGGACAACCAGCCCTGCACCGATTTCACCGATAATTTCCTCGTCGACTCTCACAGATGCCCTGGTAACGCGCTGGATAACGACTTTCATCCTCGTTTTTGCCTATCGAGTTAATATTGCCAATATTTTAATGCAGACGGAATAAGATAACAATCAGTCTAAATCACCTTACGTTTCCAGCGTCCTGAAATGAAATACAGCGTGAAGCCAATAGTCATTAGTACCGCGGTGATTGCCATTGCCCAGCGTACGCCGTAAACTCCCCAACCGGTAAGCTTCGGTAGAAAATAGGCGAGAGGGAGCTGGATGAGCCATGTTCCAATAATGCCAAAAATCATTGGCGGTAAGGTATCACCCGACCCGGAAATGCAGTACTGGAAAACATATAAGAAAGCAGCCACCAGGTACGAAGAAGCTGCAATTCTGAGAAAAGAACTGGCTGTTTCTACTAGAGCAGGTTCACTATTAAAAAGGCGCACTACGCTCTCGGCTCCGAAAAATATTAGTACAGCACAGAGGATTAAAAATCCTTGCCCCATGAGAGCGGCAGTCCATCCGCTTTTTACAGCACGTTCTGGCTTGCCCGCACCTAGATTCTGTCCGGCTAAAATGCCCCCGCCCATTCCTAGACCCATTACTGTCATTGTCAACAGCATATCCACCCTTTGCCAGATAGTGTGCGCCGCAACCGCACTGGTTCCGTAAGGACTTATCAATTTGATTAGAATGAAATTGCCGAGAGACATTTGAACACCCATTATGGACGAAGGTATTCCAATTTTTAAAATGCGCCAGATTGTGTTCCAATCTATCCGGAAACCTTTAAAAGTCAGATGTAATTTAGTACGCCGAGTAGTGAGTATCCAGACGGAGAGAGCTAGTCCAATGCTCTGCGAAATAATATTCGTGAATGCTGCACCGGTTACTCCCATCTGGGGGAAAATCCACCAGCCGAAGATAAAAAAGGGACAAAGGGCAATATGGATTGCACGGTAAACTATCGTAATCGTCATCGGACGAAAAGAATCGCCAGCCGATTGCATACTACCCTCGCACATAAAGCGGAGCATCATTGGAATGGCACTGATAAAGACCATGCGCAGGTAAGCTGCTCCTTCATCGACAACTTCTGCTTCCAGTCCCATCAATGCCAGCAAGGGAGTTGCTAAAAAAAAGCCTGCCGCCGCGATAATGATGGAAATAATGCCACTCACGACAATCGATTGTATTGCAACGTTGACAGCATCATTAACATTGTCGGCGCCAATATTCCTGGCAACCAGAGCACGCATACCGGTAACCAATCCCATCATCGCGGACATTATCACCATGATGACGATACCTGCAACGCCGACTCCGGCAACTGCTGCAGAGCCTAACTTCCCTACCCACATGACGTCAATAGTCGGACCGAGCATATTCAGTCCACTGCCGACAATCATGGGCCAGGATAGTTTGAGAAGATTCAAGGGAATACTGCCCTGCGTCAGGTCAACGGTGGGGCCAGTTCTCCCTGGAGGTTGAAATGATAAAGGGGGTTTTCTTGCGCTCGTTAGGTCAGCAGGTGAATTAGTTTTGTCTCTATCCAAGCTATGATTCCCCAATCAAAAGAGAAGCACGATAAGACATTATACACTGATAGAAGATAGATGGATACTTCAGTGCTATGACAAATGAAATGTTATACCCTCCGGGTTTTCCACTTGCCCGTGCGGAAGTAAATAACGTTAGCCAGTCCTCCAATCAAGGTACTGGCGGTCATTGCCCAGCGTATGCCGATGACACCCCAATCTGTCCACTTTGGGAGGAAGTATGCGAATGGAATGGTGATAAACCATGTGGTGATAATGCTGATAATCATGGTGGGGACGGTGTCTCCGACTCCCTGCAGACTGTTCATCAGAACAAACATAAAGCCGATGAAAAGCCAGCCAACAATAGCAATATGTAGGAACTGAGTGGCCGTTGCATCCAGTGCTGGGTCGCTATTGAAAATGCGGATGACCGGCGTCGTCCAGAAAAATAGCGCTGCCGCTGCTATAATGGCAAAAACCTCTACTAGCCCCACCGCGAGCCAGGTGCTTTTCTCAGCACGTTCCGGTTGTTTAGCACCCAGATTCTGCCCGGCAAGTACCCCTGCGCCCATCCCGATAGCCATCGCTGGCATCATAATCAGCATTTCCAATCTCTGGGATATGGTGTGCGCCGCTAGAACAATGGTGCCGAAGGGTGCCAGGAATCTCTGCAATATGAATTGATTTAGAGTTCTTTGCACACCTGAAATTAAAGACGGGAAGCCAATGCGTACGATGCGCCAAATAATGCTTAAATCGAATCGGAAACCTCTGAAGCTCAAATGTAACCGAGACCTAGCGCCGAAAAGCACCCTAAGCCCCAGAATGACACCAAGAGATTGTGAGATAACGCTGGTATAAGCAGCGCCTCTCACACCCAACTCGGGGAAAATCCACCAACCGAAAATCATGAAGGGGCAGAGGGCTATGTGGAAAGTCCTGAAGATAATCGCAATCTGCATGGGGTTCATTGGATCCCCTGAAGCCTGCATGATGCTATCCATCATCATTCGGAACGTCATAGTAGCGCTACCGACGAACTGAATACGTAAATATGAGGCTCCCACACTGATAATATCGGCATCTTTGGTAACTAATGAGACTATCTCTTCAGAGAAAAAGATGCCGATGATAGCAACGAGAATGGAGTATATTATCGAAACAACGGCAGCCTGTTGTGCCACGCGGTTAGCAGTTTCGGTATCTTTGGCACCAATGGAGCGGGAAATAAGGGCGCGCATACCGGCAGTCAGCCCCATCATTGCCCCCTGAGCCAATTGAACGGCTACTCCCGAAACACCAACTGCAGCAATTGCCAGGGGGCCAAGTTTTCCTACCCATATCATATCGATGGTCGGACCAAGGGTCATCAAGGACTGGGTAACAGCCATAGGCCAGGAAAGAAGTAGAAGGTTCTTGAAAATACTACCCTGCGTCCAATCGCGTCCTCGCATCATTCCACCGGGTCCGCCACCCGGCGGCATATTGGGTCTGGTCATTATTCTATCTGACTTTCTAGGGTTTCAATCCCAGTACAATTGCCTGCTCAATTGCGCCAGAGGCGACAAATAAAGAACCGGTAACGCAAATCAGGTCTTTTTCTCCTGCCATCTTCAGTGCCATCGGCAGAGCAATGGAAATATCGTCGGTCTGTTGAGCTTCAATGCCATGTTTCCTGAATTCAGCGGCGATGGGTTCCGTCACCATAGCACGTGGGTGGATGGAACGCGTTGCGATGACTTTATTAAAAGCTGGTGCCAGTTCAGTTACAATACCTTCCAAATCTTTATCACTGGATAAGCCCAATATCAGGATAGCTTTATCATACCTGAAGTAGTGTTTCAGAGCTTCCCGCAGTTTATGAACGGAATCGCCGTTGTGCGCCCCGTCTACTAATACCAGCGGACGGCGGTTAATCACTTGGAGCCGTGCCTCCCACCTCACTTTTGCCATTCCTTCAACGAGTTTCTGGACAGGAATACGATATCCCTTCTCCATCAGCACTTCGAGAACGCCTACTGCAACGGAAGCATTGTCCAGTTGATACTGACCTAGCAGAGGAATGGTTAACCGGTACTCACCGAGTCTGCCCTTTACCTGCAGGGTTTGCGTGGAGCCCTTAAATCCGAGGTCTTTATATGTGATATCTTTCCCTACCTGGATCAAGCAGGCTTGTCGCTGGCGGGCGATTTCCTCAAAAACGTGTCTTGCCTCTTCCACCTGCGGCGAGACAATCACGGTACAGCCTGGTTTGATAATGCCTGCCTTCTCCGTAGCGATGGCTGTCAGGGTGTTACCGAGCAGGTCCATATGTTCGTAGCTAATCGAGGTAATCGCGCAGACCTCCGGGTTCACTAGATTGGTAGCATCCAGCCTGCCCCCCAGCCCTACCTCGACCACCTGAAAATCAACGTTCTTATCTGCGAAATAGCTGAACCCCAGCGCTGTGGTAACTTCAAAGGTAGTCAGTGTGCCGTACTTGGCTTCCTTATTCACGGCTTCAACGGCTGGTTTAATCCTGTCTACCAGAGCGACGATTTCCTCATTGCTGACGTAACTGCCGTCGATACGGATACGCTCGTTGTAGAAGTGGAGATGGGGTGAAGTGAAAAGCCCGGTCCTGTAACCGGCGGCGGTCAGCACAGAGGAAGTCATGGCGGCAACACTGCCCTTACCTTTACTGCCGGCAATATGTACCGTTTTTGATTTCAGATGGGGATTGCCTATTAGGTTGAATAACGCTTCGACACGCCTGAGGTCCCAAGTCTGGCGGACACGGGGCCCCTGTCTTTCATAGTCGATGAAGCTGTAAATATAATCAAGCGCTTGCTGAAAAGGGCTGTCTGTCAATGTTGCCTCTAATCTTCTTGAAGGGAGAAAGAGGGGGGAGTCTTTCAAGGTGATATTTCGCTACTTGCTTCGATTCATTGGATTAACGCTCATTATAACACCAGTGGTGAAAGGGCAACAAATTGTGGAAGAAAAATACTGACCATTAATTACCAAGTATCAAACAATCATCAATAAATATTAAACTAAAGAGTAAAGTGTGTGGCAGTTGATTATTGGAACTTGGTTGTCGATTGAAACTTGATAGTTGAAGACTTCGTAGAGAGGGGGCCTCAAAGAATACATCTCCGAGCCCCAAGGCCGTTTACAGTTTGACCATTTTGGCAGTCTGAATATCCGGGATTGCCAGTATCTTCCGGCGTACATCTTCCGGGAGCGGTTCGTCCAGTGCCAGAATCATCAGGGCTTGCCCTCGCGGCTTAAGCCGTCCCACCGACATCGAGTGGATATTGATATTGGAACTGCCGGTGATATTACCCACCGCGCCGATGATGCCAGGCCGGTCACGGTGGTCAGAGAACAGGAAGTAACCGCCGGTGGGCACTATGTCAATCCAGTATTCGTTGACACGCACCATATGCGGCTCACCACGCATCACTGTCGCGGCAACGGTGGTCGTACCGCCACTCGTGGTAGCGATAAGAGTCAGGAGAGCTGTGTAGTTATCACAGGTCGGGATTTTTTCCTCGACAACAGAGATACCGCGCCGCGTTGCAATTACATTGGCGTTCACCAGGTTAACGCGTTCCTCGCTGATAGCTTCCAGCATCCCGCCGAGAACGGATGCCTTGAGGATAGTCGTGTCATAGTTGGCGATTTCGCCTTCATAGCGGATGCGGATTGACTTGACCTGCCCTTCCGCTAGCTGGCTCAGGAAGCGACCGGTCGCCTGTGCCGTTTTAATAAAAGGTGCCAGTACGGCATAGGTCTCGGCGGCGACGAAGGCAATGTTCACGGCGTAACGGGCGGGTTTGCCATTGAGGACATCGACAATCTGTTCGGCGACATCCCGTGCCGCAGTGACCTGGGCTTCGTCCGTGGACGCCCCCAGATGCGGTGTGACAATAATGCCATCCACCTTGAAGAGCGGACTTTCTGTCATCGGTTCTTTGGTAAAGACATCGACGGCGGCGCCGCCAATCTTCTTTTCAGCAACCACCCTGGCGAGCAACTCTTCATCGATGATACCGCCTCGGGCGCAGTTGATGATGCGCGCGGTCGGTTTCATCATCGCAATCTCTTTCTCGCCGATGAGTCCCTTGGTCTGTGCATTCAAAGGGATGTGCAAAGTGATGAAGTCGGACTGCTGGAGTAACTGCTCGAAAGGTACCATGCTCACCTGAAGCTGGCTGGCGCGGTCGGCGGAGACAAACGGGTCGAATCCGAGCACTTTCATCTCCATACCGCGGGCGCGCCGGGCTACTTCGGAACCGATATTTCCCAATCCAATAATGCCGAGTGTCTTGCCCCGTACCTCTGTGCCTGTGAATTTGTTCCTGTCCCATTTTCCGCCTTTTAGTGAGATATATGCCTGTGGAATATGACGGGCGAGTGCCAGCATCAATGCGATGGTGTGTTCAGCGGCAGAGATGGTGTTACCGGTGGGTGCATTGACGACGATGATACCGCGTTGGGTAGCGGCTTCGACATTGATGTTATCGATGCCCACTCCCGCCCGCCCGATGACCATCAGCTTTTTACCGGCTTCGATTATTTTATCCGTGACCTGAGTCTGACTGCGCACGATGAGAGCTTCATAATCACCCATGATTTTGATGAGTTCCTCAGGCTTCAGTCCAGTTTTCACATCCACCTGAGCACAGGCGCGCAGGCATTCGATGCCTTCTTCGGAAACGCTGTCAGCGACCAAGACTTTCATTACCATTTATCTGTCCTTGTTCAAGTAGTAGGTAGTATTGTCTTTATTTCGGACTGTAGCCATGTTCCGGTAGAGATTTTCTGAGTGCATCGAGAGCGTCCTTGATGGCTGCCTCATCGCACATACCCAGATGTCCGAAGCGGAAAATTTTACCTTCCAGTGTGCCTTGTCCGCCTGTGAGGACGACCTTATACTTTTCGCGCATTGTCTTGCGTAGGTTATCCGGGTTAACGCCATCAGGGGGCCAAACAGCGGTAACGGTATTGGACGCATACTTCTCATCGGTAACAACGAGTTTCAGACCCATCGCCTTAACACCTTTGCGTGTCATATCACCCAATCTGGCATGCCGGGCGAAGATGTTCTGCATCCCTTCCTTCAGCATCATCTTGAGGGAGACACTCATGGCATAAACCACGTTGATTGCCGGTGTCCACGGGGTCTGCCCTTTCTCAAGGTATTTCTTGGCGCGGGAGAAGTCCCAGTAGAATTTAGGCATCTTGGAAGCGGCATGTGCTTTCCAGGCGGTCTCGTTGACGCTAATCATGGTAAATCCGGGAGGAGCCATCCAGCCTTTCTGCGAACCGCTGATAGCAACATCGAGTCCCCATTTATCTACTGGACAATCAATCGAGCCCATACTGCTGATGGCATCTACAACAAGGAGCTTGTCAGTTTCCTTGACAACCTTTGCGAGCGCCGCAAGGTTATTGGTGACACCCGTGGAAGTCTCATTATGGGTAAGAAGCACAGCTTTAATTCCGGCGTCTTTTTGCATCGCCTTTTTGACAGTATCCGGGTCGCAGTCTTTACCCTGTTCGAATTTCAGGGAAGTGACATCCGCGCCAAACGTCTTGGCGATATTTGCAAAACGGTCGCCGAAGACGCCGCAACTTACAGAGAGCACTTTATCTCCGGGGGAGAGCATATTCACGATAGCGGCTTCCATACCGCCCGTACCTGAGCCAGTAAGACACAGAAGGTCGTTCTTGGTCTGAAATAGGGTTTTCAGGTCTGCCGTCACATTGTTCAGCATCGTAGAAAATTCGGCGCCCCGATGGTTTATCATCTGCTTGGTCATTGCCTGCAGGACTTCAGGGGGGCAGGGGGTAGGTCCGGGAATTCGTAAATTCTCCATGCTTTCTCCTTCTTACTACCCAGTCGATTATTTCGCGATAACCACTCTTATAAAGCGGTGTTTGCCTATTTTGATAATATTACCATTTTTATAAGCAACTGTGGTGCTCTCTACTTTTACCCCGTCGATACTCACAGCGCCCTGCTGGATGAGGCGGTTGACCTCACTCTTGCTTTTGACCACACCCGCCTTTACCAGTATATCCCGCAGGTCTTCCATGGCATTGATACGGACTTCCTGGACTTCATCCGGTAGTTCCTTCTTCTGAAAGACCCTGGTGAAATGCTCATCCGCCTGGGTAGCGGCGGTCTGGCTGTGCAACTGCGTCACGAGTTCGCGGGCAAGGCGTTTCTTCAATTCCATTGGATTAGTTTTATCGCCGGCAAGTTCCCGGCTGAATCCGGCGAGTTCTTCCTCCGGGACATCGGTGAGCAATTCATAATATTGGATAATCATGTTGTCAGGAAGTGACATTACTTTGCCGTAGATTTCATTTGGAGGTTCACCGATGCCGATATAATTACCCAGGCTTTTGCTCATTTTCTGAACACCGTCGAGGCCGACCAACAGACCTGTCATAAAGCACTGCTGAGGTTTTTGTCCTATCATTTCCTGTAGCTGGCGCCCGACCAGGAAGTTGAACTTCTGGTCCTGACCGCCGACCTCCACGTCCGACTGCACCTCGACAGAATCGTATGCCTGCAACATCGGGTAGAGAAGTTCCGTGACAGCAATGGGTTTATTGGCGGTGAACCGGTTATTGAAATCTTCGCGCTGAAGCATCTGAGCCACCGTGAACTTGCTGGTAAGACGGATGACATCGGTAAGTGAGAATTTGCCGAACCACTCGCTCTGCCATCTGACCTCGGTCTTACTGCGGTCGACCACTTTAAAGAACTGACGCATATAGGTTTCGGCGTTGGCTTTAACCTGTTCCGCGGTAAGCATGGGGCGGGTGATGGAGGCGCCGGAGGGGTCGCCAATCTGCGCCGTCCAGTCGCCGACGATAAGCACAACCTGATGGCCTATGTCCTGGAACTGGCGGAGCTTGCGTAGACCAACCATATGCCCGAGGTGGATATCCGTAGTGCTGGGGTCGAAGCCTTCTTTAAGGCGGAGTTTCTTACCGGATTTGAGTAGCTGGATTAGCTCCTGTTCTACAATGACTTCGGAGGCACCCCGCTTGAGAAGATGTTTCAGTTCTTTACTGGAGAAGGTTGTTTTAATAGCACCCATATTATTTCTTCCCCGCGGCGTCCAGAATTTCCCGACCGCGTTTCACATCCTCGGCGATTTGCCGTCTGAGTGCTTCTACATTTTCAAATTTCTGCTCACCGCGCAGACGTTCCACCAGTTCAATCTTCAGGTCTTTGCCATAGAGGTCCTGGTCGTAACTCAGGATATAAACCTCGATGGTGCGTTTGTTGTGAGCGCCAAAAGTGGGGCGTCGTCCGATATTGGTCATCGATTGATAGGCTTTGCCCCCGATGTACGCCCAGGTGGCATAAACGCCATCCGGCGGGAGCGCTTGCCTCGCATCAACGTCAATATTCGCGGTGGGAAAGCCCAAGCCAGCGCCACGGTGTTCGCCGGTGGTAACCTTGCCGTGAAGGCTGAAAGGGTGTCCGAATAATCGGGTTGCTTTCTGCATATTCCCGTCGGCGAGGGCGTTTCTGATAGCGGTACTGCTGGCAACCTCGCCATCCAGTTTTTTCGGTTGAATGGCGGTGACGGTAAAGCCCATTTCCTCTCCCAGAGCACTGAGAGTCTTGGCATTGCCTTCACGGTTTTTACCCAGGGCAAAATCGGGACCAACCACCAATCCTCGCATGCGCAGGTGCTTTTTCAGCAGGCTGACGAACTCGCGGGCGGTCAGGTTCGCCAATTCTCGGGTGAAAGAGAGGGCAACGACCATGTCAACGCCTTCCCGTTTTAGAAGTTGTTCTCTTTCCTCGAGAGTGGTGAGGTAGGAAGGACGCGAGTGAGGGGATAGCAGTTCACGGGGATGTTGTTTAAAAGTAACGACGCCACTGAGCAAACCTAGCCGTCGTGCTTGTGAGACGAGATTGGAGATAAGGTGTCTGTGCCCGAGATGCACACCGTCAAAAACTCCGATAGTCAGGAGCATGTCCTTTTCGGGTGAAAACCGGGCAAGTTCTTCCTCGACCTGCATGGTATCTTCCTGGGCACCGGGTAGGTATTAACAGGGTAGCCCATCCCTTGACAAAAGAGGAGTCCTTTTAGGGACTCCACGGGCAAATAACAGTGCCTGATTGAATTTATACTAACACAAGGCTAAGGTGTAATCAAATCACTCGTAACCATACAAAAGGTGGCACGTTATTGAACGATTTGGATTGCTTGCGAGAAAAATTGGTAGCTGAATCGGACTTGACAATGTATTCAGCCAGATAACTGCTGCAAACCAATATTCGGTTGACAGTACCTTGAAAAAGAATGATGCCGCTATTGGCTAATTAAGCAGAAAAATATTGCGTTTCAAATTGCTGGATGAGTAACGAAAAATAGTTAAAGGTAAAAGATGGTCAAAGTAGAACTGATAATCCAGTGTTGGCAGTGTGGTAAACAAGAGACAATTGTTGAGATTCTCAGGGACGAAGTAATGGATATCAATCTTAACAAATTGTGTTCCAATTGTAATAGCGGCTGGATGATTAAAAAGGAATTGACCATTAAGAAGTTAGCATAGGTCCAGAATAACGCCAAATTTCTTGCTTCAGTTTGAGACTACCCAGAATACGAAGTCCTGGTTTTGGGAATCCGCTGTAAATGGGTATAGTCCAACCCAAATTCCATGAATTATAATTTTTTTAGTTTCAATATATTTGAAATTCTATAACGCACTATTAGCTTTACCCTAGACTTGCTCGTAATTGAAATTGTATTACCGCAGCTGACTTAGTGTAGTGCGTCGGTTATCTTACTCCAAGCTTCCTAATACCGGCTCAATTTGTCTCCTGCAATTTTGGTATCTGTTTTTCCAATTCCGTTTGTATCTCATTAACTTTTCTTCTTTGGTTATCAAGTATCTGCTCTAAGGAGGCAAGTTTCTTTAATTGGTTTGCCATTTCAAACTTGTGAGCCTCAAATCCCTCATGCCACGCTCGATAGAGGCTATATGACACTGTTTCACCTGATGCTTCGTCTTTAATATTCTCTGGATATGGACATTGAGGCATTTTGTTTCTCTCCCTAATTATTTCAGTCAAAAAAATAAAACCGACCATTTTGAGGTCGGTTTCACCATTCGCTCCGTGCCGTCCAGGTGACCACTTTACAGACGGCAGTTCAAAGCACCCTACGAATCCTGCTTCTTTAATGAAGCATTACAAATATATATTAAGACGCATCGTTCTTGTGGTCAAGATGACTTTAATTCATATAACTTCACATATCCTACTACTTATAGCGAATTACAACTGCATTTTTTCATGGTACGAAGAACTGTTTACAGCCATTCAGAGTCTACGGTATAGTTTAACCCTCGGAATAAAAACTCAATTTCAGGATTTTTTCAAGCTCTCTAAGTCACTATTGTCTTGTTTGTTTGACATTCGTATGCGAACAGCATACAATCGCTCCAGAGCATACCTAAGACCATAATATACAGAAGCTGAGTCAGTCATTGAGGTTATCAGAAGGTTGAAGTGAACGCCAAAAAGAAAGCCATTATAGTTACTTGTATCGTGGTGGTCGTCCTGGTCACGGCAGGGTTTACCGTGCCGGTGGTTGCTGTGCCTTATGAAGTGACTACCGAAATTCAGGGAACAGAGACCTACACCGAGAAAGAGCCATACGAAAACACCGAGACGTATATAGTCAATGAACCTTACCAGGCAACCCAATCTTACAATGAACAAGTTCCCCTTAACTACCAGGAAATCCAGAAATATGACACTAAAGGGTTTTACTCGAAGCGTAGCATGATTATAATAGGCGATGTCGTATTCCAGGATAAAATAGTTACCATATACTATCCCATAACTTGTGTTGACTTGAAAAACACAGACGATACTGCCGGAGATTATTCAATCTCATTTTATTTAACTGCCACTACCTATGATCAAAGTTTTCCTCCTTTATTAGGAGGTACATACACCAAGCATTGTAGTATACAAATGGAATCTGGTGAAACAAAAACGTTCAAGTCCGAATTTGAGGAGGTAGACCTTTCAAGGCAAAACTATACGTGGACATATTCAGTAAATGCGGGTACTAAAATCATCCCAAAAGAAAGAATTGTAACAAAATACAAAGATGTTGAGAAAACCCGCACTGTCACCCTTTACCGCGATGTTAAAAAGACCCGCCCTATCACCATCCCGTCAACGGAAACCCGATACAAGAAAGTACCCTTGATTCTTTCGTGGTTTGATTAAAATGAAATCCTCAAAGCGCCTTAATATCTTTCAGCTTCAGTCCATTAGCTTTCAGAACCTTGTAAATATACCCCCGGCTACAGCCTAACTTCGCGGCTGTCTCGTTTACACTAGAATATTCCTGCAAAGCGTCACAAACGTTTTTGACACCATGCTTCAGCCTTTTCCGTCGCATTACCAATGAATGTTGCTTATTTCTGTTAGTGTAAGTAAAAGCCAAAGGTAATCAGTGAAGCTCTGGGACACGCTTCCATTGTCTTTACTATGGACTTTTATTCCCATATAATTGAATGGATGCCAGCGTAGCTCAGTGGTAGAGCAGCGGTTTCGTAATTCTAGGCTGAAAGTTCAAGTAGTTGTTTTACGCTCAAACTAGTACAATTGTGTTAGCGGGTAAAAACCTGTTTTGAGCGTGGAGTACCAACCTGTTATAACCAGTCCTTTTTAATTTAACGCCAAATTAACGCCAAATCTTCAGCTATGACTTGAGCGTGGATTACTTAAGTTCACCGCCGATTATTTTCAGTTGGCAGGTTGCTAGAGTGGGTTGAGATAACTGACTATTTTCGGGCGGTAAAGGTGATTTACCGCCCCATCACCATGTAGAGGCGTTTGTTACAGTTAAGCATTGTCTATCACCGTTTATCACCATCCATCACCATTGTTCAATGTTTGCAATGGTAGGTAGGTAGGTGTTATGTTAGTAATATCATCCCCGGTAGCGAGAGTTATCGGGTCCCTTCGGGTTACGATCCGGAGGGTTTTTACTTTAATGAACCGAGTCGTTTTCCTTATAGATGGATTCAATCTCTATCACTCCGTATTAGAAGCATACAATTTGCTAGGTATGCGGGTTAAATGGCTCGACCTCCATTCCTTCTGCCGTTCATATATCTTTCTTTTCGGGAAAGATGCGACTTTAGCTGGCATATATTACTTTTCTGCATACGCCTATCACCTTAATGACTCCAGTGTTATCAAGCGCCATGAGGCATACATTGAATGTCTAAAATCCACTGGTGTTGTTCCGGATATGGGGAGATTTAAAGCACGAGAGACGAAATGCCCCTTGTCTAAACAGATGCAAGCGCCGAACTCTGGCATCAATTGCCCACTGAGAGGACGTTTTGTCAGACATGATGAGAAAGAAACTGATGTAGCAATCGCAGTCAAGCTTTGCGACCTCGTATTCAAGAACGAATGCGACACCGCCGTTCTTATTACAGGAGATACTGATTTGGCTCCGGCGGTGAAATTATGTAACAAGCGGTTCCCAGATAAGACCATCCTCTTTTCCTTTCCTTACCATCGCTATAACGCTGAATTAGAAGCATTGGCTCCCAAGTCATTTTCAATTGGTGCTCAGTCGTATGCTCGACACCAGTTCCCTAAACAAGTACACCTTAATAACGGTAAAATAATTGAAAAACCACCTTCTTGGTAGTTTATCTCTAGCGATATAGAGTTCGGTGGCAATTTTTCCGGCAGAGTGGCACTACCTGCAACAACCTTTCAGACATTTTGTTGGCAAAATGTTGGCAGAACTCAGGGGCGGTTTGTCATTCTGTTGACATTCGTATGCGAGCATAATACAATCCGAGCTAAGCAAAACCATAATACCAGTTAGAGGCGCTGGTGATTGAAGTACGCGAGAGCCTGAAATGAAAACATTGAAAGCGAAAGCCCTGATAATCGTTGGGATTGCCGCGGCCGCCCTGGTCGCTGTTGGCTTTACCGTGCCGGTAGTAACTGTGCCTTATGAAACCGTTGCAGAATTTCAAGGGACGGAAACGTATTATGAACGAGAGCCGTATGAAGTTACGGAAACATACACCGAAAACGAGCCTATTACCGAGACCTACTATGAGACTGTCTCTCTGAAATATAAAGTCGCCGAGCGGATTTCGACAGAGGGCTTCCCACCTGGACAATATCTGGCTATTGTAGAAATTACAAATACAGATGATTTTTCAGGTTACTTCACTTTCACATGGCTTGGTATTAGTCCTTACTCAGGGACAACCTATCCTCTCGGAAGTCCCAAATTATTGGCACCAGGACAGAGAATGAGTCCTAGTCGTCAAACCTTCACCCCTGAAATAGGGAATTACAGTATTGAGACCAGTACAAAAACGGTGGAAAAGACAAGGATTTTGGGGGAGACACAAGTGGAAAAGGAAAGGACAGTCACCCTTTACCGCGATGTTAAAAAGACTCGACCTGTGACACTCCAGAATACAGTTACAGAATATAAGAAAGTCCCGCTAATCCTGTCGTGGTTTGATTAAAGGAAGTCCTCAAATCTTGTCTAAAGGTTATCATTACTTGCTAAAAACTTGTTATAATCTTGCTAATCTGGAGGCTGTAAAACCTTGCTAAAACCTTAGCATTATTTGCTAAAAATGCTTCTGTTTACATTAGCGGAAAAGGCTAGAGAGAGACAGTCTCCACAAGTGGTTAATTAATATTGTGGAAGCTACTATCTGACATTAATTGTTCTTGAGGATAAACCACTGCGCTATAACTAATACCGTTGCTACAACTAGCTGGGAATCCCAAGCCAAGTCCTTCAGCAGTGTGCCTTTTCAATCCGAATACTTTTATCCAATACTCAATCGCCTGGCTTAAACTTTCAGTTACTGCATCTATCTTATCCGTTTCAATGTAAATTTCAGTTTGTATATGATAAATAGGCTTTCTTGTATACTTTTCCATATTTCTCAATTCCTTCACTATTTATCGGCAACCAACTGGCAGAATCTTTGAATATGTCAGAACGAATACTTTTCCGGAACCATAATAAAAACCTCAAATGAATTAAGACCTTGATTTTTGCTAATTTACGCCTAGACCCTATCCAGTACACTACCCGCCAACTAATCCGTGTCGCTGTGGCTCGCTGGACGCCGTTGGCTGGTGCTGTACATCTGCCGATGTGCCTTGCACCACTCCACGACATCGCTAATCAAATACACCCGGTTGCGCGCATTGAACTTTACGACCGGGAAGTCTTTTCCGTTCCGTAATTCGGCGAGTACCGGCGGCTCGATGTTTAAAATTGCGAGTAGGTCGACTTCTGAAACTAAGTGCTCTGACAGTTTTGAATTTGTCTCCATCTTCAGTTACCACCTCTTTTTTTATTGACTGATTTTTGTTGAATCGTTTGCTTGTGCCATCGGCGTAAACAACCACCAGGTCATTGAATCCTACGGGACCATCGCGCCGAACATCGTATAGAATACCTGTGTCCGGGTCCCGTGTTGGCGCTGGCTGTGGTCGCGGCGGGCTTTGAAGTTCAAGAGTTAATTCAGTTGTCATTGGCTCTCACTATCCTCTTTTTTTATAGGGTATAAATTATCAGGGTTTGAACGCCGGAGCGGGGCAGGCTGTCCATACCTACCCCAGCTTTTAACGCGAGAGGCAAACCCGCAACCGGCATGCTATCGTTTACTGACATTTGAAACACCGCCATAAACCAGTTTTATATTCCGCAAAGAAATCGAATCTTTTAGAAGGTGTTCACCGAGATACATGGCGCAGTCCTCACAGAGAGCTATATCAGCCGTGCAACCGTGCCAGAATACGAAATACAGTCCAGTAGGTTCGCCACAGAGAAAACACCGGCTGTAATTCCCGATATGGCAATTCTCGATATCTAACCTGGTACGTTCCCTTAGCAATGTCTCGCTACTCATCGGCTTCCTTTCGCCAGTCCTGCTCGATAATGAACTTACAACCGGCAACAATCTTAAAATTCAGCGTAAGGCGGTTGGGATTTTCTTCGGGATGCGTCCAATTCTTAGCCTTCTGGATGGTGATTTTACCTGCATCCATACTGAGATAGAGACGTGGCTTTTCAAGCCCAAAATTACCACCACGACCGAGCTCGGCACCGCGATTTTTCTGAAGTGCCACGATTGCAATTCCACCCTTTAGCTTTTCGTGAATCTGCCTCAGATACTCCGCTATCAGGTAAAAGGCTCCCTCGCCAAACTCTAGGTAGTCAATGATATTCACGCAGTCCGGGCGGATAGTGTCAGCAAAGTTGCTGGAGCGTTCCTCGGCGGTGAAGTTCCACTCGTCCAGTCCGATACCCTCAAACAATTCAAGCCTACTGGCAAGCTCATCTTTCCCCATCTCTGACGACTGGTAATAAATCGAGAAGTCAAACATATTCTCGCGAATGAAGTTGAGAAGAAATGCAGTCTTACCAGCGTCCGGCGAGCCTGCCACCACGATGATATTGCCAGGGTAGGTTTGGTAATAATGTTCGAGTCCAAACGGATACTTCAATGCCAATGGTGTGCGTGTGGTCGCGGACTTGAAATCAATCAATCGGATTGTGGTATTGACGAAGCGGAATAGCTTGTTATTTTTTGGGTGAGCTTCAATCGTTCCCGGAACCTTGAGGCGTTTAATAATCATCCGGCGGTTGCTTTTTTCACCTTCCAGTTTTATCCCAAATTCCTTATCAATATCCTCATAACTAAACCACCCGGTTGATTCCCTTATCCAGTTTTCGATTCTTTCCGATAAAGGCTCTGTTACGCTTTCTGTTACGCCTTTGTTACGCTCTGATTCTAAATGGCTATCGTCAGGACTAATACATAAAGAAGAACTATTATTTACGGAGCCATTAGGGGGGTGTGGGGGGAATTGGCGATAAAACCTTGCGATTTTCTCAAGCAGAATAGCTTCGGGTAAAGGCGGAGTATTCCGAGTGTTCCAGTCCAGTATAATCCGCTCCGTAACGTCACAAGGTAGGCTGTTGCGGAAATAACCGATTAGTGACTTTGCGCTTTCGTCCCTTGAACCCTCAGCAACACCTTTCAATAGCTCGGCTACCCACCCTGGATTATTACCATCGGCTGGCTTATCGGGTGTCTGGTTGATGTCAATTCCAACATCAACTAAACTGGCAATCTCGCGTATTGGAATATCAGGATTAAGAAGCTCATACACGGCGCCGGTGGGGTGAATTGACGGCGGTGCGATTACGTAACCGCCTTCCGCTTTCAGGTCAATCTGTGGAAATTTTTGACTCTTAATAGTAGCTGGCAGCCGGTAGTAGACGTGAAAACCCTTGCCTGTTTTAACTATGCGTGTGTAAGTGAATAGGTCAATGTCAAGTTTGGTGAGGTGGTCAAGGTACTGGTGGAATCGCTCCCGGTCGTCAAAGTCGATTACTACCAGATTGCCCGATACCGCGCCACACACAATGGCAAGGTTGCTATCACCGTCAGCTTTCCACCGGGTGATTTCCTCGTCAGTAGGATTACGTTCCTGGTAGCACTTCCACTCTATATTCGCCTGTTTGCTGCGTGACGGAATCGGGAAGAAGGAAAGCTCCTCAGCTCGGTACTTTTCAATGTACTCTTGGATTGAATTGGACATTTCGTTGCCTCGCCTTATAGCTATCACTGGGAAATGGATTGAACATTAGTGCCACGCTCTAGCAAGTCATACAAACCCTTTTTAGGAATCACCAGCCTACGCTCAGAGATACGGATTGCGGGAAGCTTCCCCTGTGCCACTAGGTCATACGCCGTTGCTCTGCTGATACCTAGAGCTTGCGCCGCTTCAGGTACTGTCATCGTCAGCCGTTCAGTTTTTTTGGTATCCATTTTCACCCCCTAGCACTTGACAACTCTCGCTATAAGGAATTATAATCAGATGTAATAGGAACTAACAAGGTTTCTGGAAGGAATAGTAAGCTAGAACGCAAAGGAATAGAGGGAATAGCATGACAATAAAGGGAAAAAGAGCGACAATTACACCAGAAGGTCGGGTCTACATATTTGAACGCGCTCTACAGTTACCTCCTGTACAACGAACGAAACTGGCAGAGAGTTTACAGCGTGAGCTTAATACCAAAGGACTAGATGTGCCTGAAGTTGAGGTACTTGAGCGTATGATTTCGAAGGCACGTAACCACCCACATAGCCCCCTTGACGAGCAATGGTCTATCGGCTGTCTGGCACAGCATGACATACCCCCTGAAGCATTACCAGCCGTGATATATATTTATGAGAAGCGCCAAAGGGCATGGAAGATAGACTTCACTATTCGTGAGGTTTTATGGATAGCTCGGCTATGCAAGACTATTGATGACCTGGATTTCTTAGAGCGCTTTGCCTCCGCTTATGCATTAAGAGACAAGATTGACTGGATTTTAAGTAATCCTGTTAACACCAGAGGCTTTGATTTTATGCTATTGAATTACTGCAATCCAGAAAGACGGGATGAAATCAGCGCACGGTTGGAACAATTCCCAGGTTCTCTTAATCCTTTTCCATCTTTCCATCTCAACGATAGTGAAGAAATTACGGAAAAGTTGAAACAGAAAGGTTACGATATCAAAACGCCAGGGATGGAATTACTAATAAAGCATGCGGCAGAAGTAAAGAAGCAGGCAGCAAAGCTAGAGAAGCAGGCTAGAGTGCAGTTGGAACAAAAAAAGCCGGGGGAATTAACCAAGCAGGAGACACAGTACCTAAAGTACTTAAAAGCGAAGGAGGCACAACATGAGAGGGTCAATCAGAGAAAAGAGTAAGGGAAGCTGGCAAATCCAGGTATACACCGGCGCTGGTCCCGAAGGTAAGCGGCGCCGGCACTTTGAGACAGTCAGAGGGCGTAAGGGCGATGCGCAGCGCCGTTTAACCGAACTGCTCACCAGCCTTGATAAAGGTGTGTATACCCCGCCAGGACGCCTCACAGTGGGGGAGCACCTTCATAACTGGCTTGAGGGGTATGTTAAGACTAATTGCTCTCAACGCACCCTGGACGGCTATCAGGCTATCGTAGAGCATCACTTGATACCAACTCTAGGGCAACTTCGGCTCAAGCAACTTCATACTCAGGCAATTCAGAGCTATTACGGCAAGGCTTGTGAGAAGCTATCGGCTCGGACTGTTCACCATTTCCACCGCGTGTTGTCCCAATCTCTCAAATATGCGGTACGGCAAGGCTATCTCGGACGCAATCCCTGTGAGCTTGTGGATGCACCCTCACCACGCAAGAAAACCATGCGGACAATGACACCGGCAGAGGTTGAGATACTTTTAGAGTCGATATATGACAATCATTACTATCCGGTAATCTACACGGCAGTCAGTACCGGGCTAAGACAGGCTGAATTACTGGGCTTACGCTGGCGTGACATCGACCTCGAAATGATGTCCATATCGGTTAGCCAGGTATTGTACAAGCGTCATGGAGTCTGTACTTTCAAAGAGCCTAAGACTGCTCACAGCCGGCGCCGTGTTGCTATGACGCCCAAACTGGCATTGTACCTGAGAGACTATAAAGCCGAGCGTGAATCCCAAGCTTGGCAACTGGGTAAACCGCCTGCGCTGGACGACCTTGTTTTCAGTAGCATTGAAGGGAAACCAATTGACCCCTCAGTGTTGAGCCACGACTTCGGCAGGATGGTAAAGCGAGCAAGTCTTAAGGGTGTACGCTTCCACGACCTCAGACATACCTTTGCCAGCCTGATGCTACTGCGTGGAGCAAAGCCAAAGGTTATCAGTGAGGCTTTAGGACACGCCAGCGTTGGTTTTACAATGGACGTCTACTCCCATATAATTGAGGGGATGCAAAAAGATGCTATGGCATTACTGGATGAAGTGCTACCACCGGGTAAAAATGGTGGTTTTCAAAAAAATAACGCCAAATTAACGCCAATAGCAGACATAATGCTAATTAAAAACTGAAATTTAGAATCAAATGCCAGCGTAGCTCAGTGGTAGAGCAGCGGTTTCGTAAACCGTCGGTCAAGAGTTCGACTCTCTTCGCTGGCTCCACGTGTATCTCTCATTCTAATGGAACAGAATATTAGCGTACCTATGAGCAGTTCGAATACACAGGAGACTTATTGTGAAAGTAGATTTTACTAAATTAGAGCGGGCTTTTAATCCACGGACTGTGGTCGTGATAGGAGACAGCAAGCAATCTAACTACGAATGGCTCCGGGGACAAAAAGAAGTGAAGGGCAAATTGTACTCCGTTCACATTAATCCCAATTCATTTGAAGATATTAGAGCCATGGGTATTGAAAATTACACCAGCATTCTGGATGTTCCGGGACCTGTAGACCTGGCAATCGTGGCAGTCGCTCGAAAAGCGGCTCTCTCAGTACTGGATGACTGCATCCGCAAGGACGTAGCGGCCGCTCACTTTTTCAGCTCCGGCTTTTCCGAAACCGATACGGAAGAAGGGAGAGAGCTCGAGCGTCAACTTATCGATAAGGCAGAAGCGGCAAATTTTCATCTCATCGGACCTAATTGTATGGGGCTCTACAATCCCAGCGCTGGCATCAGACAGAATGAAGACCAGTACCTCGGGGATTCGGGTCCGGTCGGATTTATTTCACAAAGCGGGAGCGTTGCCGTCAGCTTCAGTATGGAAGCGCATTTTCAAGGGGTAAATATCAATAAATCGGCAAGTTTCGGTAATGGCATTGTACTGGACTCCCCTGATTTTCTGGAATATTTCGGGCGCGACCCGGAGATAAAAGCTATCGGGATGTATTTGGAAGGGATAAAGAACGGCAAGCGGTTTATGTCGGTATTAAGAGATGTTGCTGCCCAAAAACCGGTCGTAATATGGAGAGGTGGACGGACGGAAGCCGGCGGACGCGCTATTGCCTCACACACCGGGTCGCTCGCTTCATCAAGTAGTATCTGGAATGCCGCGATAAAGCAATGCGGTGCCATTCAGGTGGGAAGTGTAGATGAGCTGATTGACACGCTCAAGGCATTACTCTTCCTCCCGACCGTGTGCGGTAACCGGGTAGCCATTGCCGGGGGACCAGGGGGACAGTCTGTGACAAGCACTGATGTATTTGTCGAAGCAGGCTTAAGCGTACCACGGCTCACCAAAGAGTCTTATGCAGAACTGGAGACTTTCTTCGAAGTGGTGGGTGGGAGTTACCGCAATCCTATAGATACTGCAGGACCGGTGCGGCGGGACATGAAGCGCATTATGAACATCGTAGCGAGAGATAACAGCATCGATAACGTTGCCTATTTCGTATCCACGCGACCCGGGCGGCACATTGCCCGGGAACAATTGCAGAGAACCATGGAGGTTCTTGAAGACATCAAAAAGCTTAACAAGCCGTTGATAACGATGGTTTTGTTGCATACATCGGATGCGGCAAACGAAGCCAGAGACATAATGAATATCCTTCAGGAGAATGGAATTCCCGCTTTTCCATCTGTCCCGCGTGGCGCTATGGCTCTGAAGAACGCCTTCGATTACTACAATAATGGCCGTAGACAGGGGCAGTAGCTAATTAGTAGTAATGTTGTTGTCAAACTGGGCAGTTCCCGACCTGACGTTTGAGATAAGTGGTTGATTAATACCGTGTCGCGGTTGCTCTTCCAGTAGACGTTTTGATGTTTTGGTGCTAAAATGTTATGCTAATAGTCGGAGGTGTTAGTATGGCTATACAAACCAAACGAACCACTATTTATTTAGACCCTGATTTGCATAGAGCGCTGCGCTTAAAAGCAATTACTGTCTCCCGTTCAGTATCGGAGCTGGTAAATGATGCCGTGAGAGTATGTCTTGCAGAAGATGCCGAAGATATGGCGGCATTTGAGGAAAGGGAGAAAGAACCTCTGATTAGCTATGACGAAATGGTGAAAAGGCTAAAGAAAGATGGTCGAATATAGAGTATATTTTAGAGAGTCGGTTGGGAAAGATTTCAGGACAATTCCTAAAAAAGACGCAAGGAAGATTCTTAATCGTATCAAGTCGCTGGCCGTGGAGCCTCGACCATCAGGCTGTGAGAAACTAACCGGTCAAGAAAGATATCGTGTCCGTCAGGGACAATATCGCATTGTATATTCGGTTCAAGATAAGGAGTCTACCATCTGGGTAGTGAGAGTTGGTCATCGTAAAGATGTTTATCGGTGAAGTAGATGTGGAGAGGTAATTTCTCGCCGGATTATACACTCAGACACCTTGGTATTTAAAAATCGGGAGATAATTATAAATTGTATTGTTATCTTTGTGGTGGGTGATACTGTTCGAATCCCATAGCTGTAGTATGTTCACTTTCTGTTCTGCCATTCCTTCTCGCAATGCTTAGCAAGATAAAGGAGAGAAGGTCATCTCTGCTAGAATAAATCTTCAGACCATGAGGATTCCCATACGCCTCTGCTAGTCTATTCCGGGGGTAGTTGAAGAGAGTGTCAAGACCAATGATATCATCTTGTTCGAATCGACGCATGATTGTTTCCACGGAATCTGCCTTGAGATTGCCTAGTCGCCACCATGGTTCAAGCGTTCCCACATTGGAGAAGACGTCCCAATTGTTTGCGACAAAGAACCAGAATGATGAGGGTTCGGCAAGCACTCTTTCATCTTTTGGAGGGACTCCACCGTCTTCCAGAATGGACGCATATAATTCGCTTTCCGATTGCCATATATCCCTGTGGAAGTGCCTTCTTGACGACTCCAAAATGCCCTCAGGGAGCGATACAACTTCTTCTGCCGTAGGGCGTAGGTATTCTATCTTCCTGCCTTCATGGTCAGGACTTGGCGTATGTGTGAATAGTTGGAACTCACCACCCAGTTCATGTACGCGTTCACGTAGCCTGAGGCGATCGACTAAACGTAAAAGTTCATCTATCTCTGGAAGGAGTTTCTTTGTGAGAAAGACCTGCCAACGCGGTTTCATACCAATATCAAGGAGCCGATCTGTCGCTGTCAGGGCATCTCTGAATGCTCCCTTCCTCCGATAAAACCAGTCATTCGTTTCTTCTATGCCAAAGAAGGTTATCTGACAGGTGTCCGGTCCCACGTTTTTAGCCTAGGCTGCATAGCTAGGGTCATGGGCTAGTCGCCAGATACTGAGTAATTCGCGGCGCTCCGGCTTCCCATCGCTGAGTTCCTCCTCTATTTGATATAGATGGCGGTATTCATCCGAATAATCAGGTTCCCGAAAGTGTGATGAAATGGATAGAGATTCAATCATTGTGTCAAAAGTTTCCAGGTAGTTCCGAAATTGTGCTGCCGTCCACCGAAGATCGCCATCAGAAAGTTTACGATTTGAGCCAAAGCCCAGATAGCAATGGCGGCACCGATTCGGACAACCATGCATATCCAGGGCAACACCTATCTTTTTCTTCGTTATGGCTGGCATTTCCTGCACTCCATATGGTATAGGACGAAGCATGCTTAATTCCAATAAACTGCAAACAGTATAACACGAACTACGAATGAGGCATATCGTAACAAACTAATTGGCAACTTTCTGGCAAACTATAGCCACAAAAACTGGGCGATATTGTACAATAGGCAAAGCCATGATTTTTTCATTGATGCGCAGTTAGTAATAATACAGACTGCACACAGAGGCTGTCCCTTAAGGAGATAGAACAACCGGATTTACCTCAAAAGCACTTGACAAGGATTTGTTCTGAGGTTTATTCTAAAAATAGTAAGGTCTGACCTAAATATTATGAGAAAGCTTACAATAGTATGAAACCGAATGATTCTACGGAGCTGGTTGGTAAGGCACTGGTCAGTCACATTCTGCAACTTTCAAACGACATATTTCGGGCAATCAAGCTAAGCATCCCGACTGAATGGCTGACCTCGGACATTACTGTAGCCCAATTGCGGATATTATTGCTATTACATACCGAGGGCGCAAGCCGGATGAGTTCTATTGCTTCTGCTATTGGTATCACCTTATCTTCCACCACCGGGACCGTGGATATTATGGTAAAAAAGGGGCTGGTTGTGCGGAGAGACGACCCTGAAGACCGTCGCCTAGTCATCTGTGAGCTATCTCCGCAAGGTCAGGAAATGATGAACCGGATGTGGGTGTTGGGTCAGCTACAAATAGAGAGACTACTTCAAGGGTTGTCACTGAAGGAACTTAAAAAGGCTGATGAAGTCGCCGAAATTTTACTACGCAACATGACATCAAGCGCTAATCCCGTCTGATGTTTTGTTGAGAAAAGGGGGCAATAACAAAAACCATGTTTGCCGCGCTATCGAGGTTCACAAATAAATACCGAATTGCAATTACCGTCGTCTGGTTGGCGGCGGCAGTGATATTATTCTTATTTTCTCCGAAACTATCCGAAGTAGGTGTTACTGACGAAAGCCAATTTCTGCCACAGGATACCCAATCTGCGACTGCCCGGAGATTGCTCCAGGAGAAATTTGTCTCGACTACCCCGGCCTCAGCCGGTAATGGAATCATTATCATATACAATGCAAATGGGCTTACCGCAAATGAAATGCAGGTAGCGCAGACCATTCACGATTGGCTCGTGTCCAGTTCCGCACCTCATGAAATCGAGGGAGTGACTTCTATCTTTGAAAACGCGGCTTTGAGTTCAAAACTGATTAGTACCGACCAAACGACCATGATGATGATTGTAGACTTCTCGGTCAGTCCGCTGGCGGATGCCGCCAAGTCAGTAACTGGTCAGATACGAGATTATGTTCAGGCGAACTATCCTACCGATAATATCTATTTCACCGGAGAAACAGGCTTATTTCAGGACATGTTTGCTTCTGTGCAGAAAACAATTGACCGGACTACCCTGGTCACTGTCATATTGGTAGCTGTTTTACTCCTCATCATTTACCGGTCCCCGATTGCCATAATCTTGCCACTTGTGGCCATCGGCTGCAGTTTTGCCGTGTCAGTGGGGATACTTGGCTTCCTGGGAGAAGCCGGCGCTAAATTCTCCACGCTGGCAGAAGCATACCTGGTGGTAATCCTTTTCGGGGTGGGTACTGATTATTGTCTTTTTATCGTCTCCCGTTTCCGGGAAGAGCTACGACAAAAAGAACGAAATGAAGCTCATGGTGATGCAATCAAACATATTGCTCCGGTGATAGCGGCTAGTGCTCTGACCGTAATTGTGGCTTTTCTTTCTCTGGGTATCTCAAAATTCGGCATGAACCAGACCACCGGATACGCGCTGGCACTTGGGGTCGCCATCACCCTACTGGCTGGCTTGACTTTGGTCCCAGCATTAATGTCGCTCTTCGGAAAATACCTTTTCTGGCCCGCTAAAATCTCAGGTGCTAAAAGGGAAGGCGGTTTCGGCTGGCATTCTATCGGCAATTGGGTAAGTCAGCACCCGGTGATGGTAGCTTTGCCCATTATCGTTGCACTCTTATTACCGTACTTAGCCTTGCCTCATCTCACCAGGTCAGCCGATATTATCAGCCAGTTGCCGAAAAATTCAGAATCCGTGAAAGGCCACAAAATCATGGGTGAACATTTCGCGGTGGGGGAATTATCGCCTGCATATATCCTGATTGAATCTAAGCAGGCGGACATCACTAACGCAACTTCGTTGCAGGCAATTGGAGAAATAGCACAATCCTTACAGACGGTCACAGGTGTTTCGCGGGTAAATTATTATGCTACTCCGACCAGGCAACTTTCAGAATTAGCGATGCAGTTCCGCAGTATCGGCGACGCACTGGGTCAAGGCGGCGGGCTAGACCAGCTTTCTTCACTCCAGACAGTGGGGCAATTACTGCAAAGCCTGGCATTGCAATATCCCGGAATTGTGCAGAGTCCCAACTTCCAAAATGTAGGGGCTAATCTAAACCAGATTTCAACCATCGCCGGACAAGTCTCTACTACCAAGCCTGAAAATTTACCGGCGTTGTTAGCCCAAATACAGAAGGCTATTAATAATGCATCTGATAATCTGCAGGGGTTGGTCGGTGAGTTCCAATTGGAGAGCAACACGCCATTCACCTCCTATCTATTTGCCACCTATTTCTCCAGTGATAAAACAGTCGCCAGAATAAATGTGGTGCTCAGCGGTGACCCGAATGCGCCCGCGACTCTCGATGCCGTTGGCAGGATTAGGGATGCGTTAGACAAGAATATTGAATTGACGTCTCTGGCAGGCAGCATCCATTACGTAGGGGGCGAGAGTGCGACACGCGCTGATATTATGCTTACCAATGATGCCGATTTTGGCCGGGTGGTAGGTCTAGCCATTGCCGGCATACTGATAGTGATCATGCTTCTGCTTCGGAGTCTACTAGCGGCTTTCTACATGGTGGCAACAGTGTTGCTGAACTACGGCACAACATTGGGTATTACTACATGGTTGTTCCTGGATGTATTGAAGCACGACAGTATGATTTATATGATACCCTTGTTCATCTTTGTTATCCTGGTGGCGTTGGGAGCCGACTATAATATTTTCCTCGTCTCACGTATCCGCGAAGAGGCTCATAACAGACCGATTAAAGAAGCTGTCAGTCATGCTGTAGCCAATACCGGGGGTGTCATCACGGCTTGCGGCATCATCCTTGCCGGTACCTTCGCTACTCTGATGACAGCTCCTCTTGAAATTGTTTTCCAGATTGGAGCGGCGATTAGCATAGGTGTTCTGATGGATACCTTCATTGTTCGTGCACTTCTGGTGCCGGCGCTGGCTAGTATTGCTAAACGATGGAGTTGGTGGCCATCTCATTTGTTCCGTGAACCGTCTAAAAGAGTCTGAGACACTAAGATGTGGGCGGTACTGTACGATAGACAGAACTCGAACTTTCGAACTTAGCTTTCAGATTGTGAGTGCAAATCTACATCTAGACCGATAGGCAAAGCAAGCCTCCTTTCTAGCTAACAGCCTATATATCAGAAAATGGTGATTTAACCTTCAGTATCTCTTTCTGCCTGAGCGCCCCACCAGCGACAACTGCTCTATTTATCTGTCTCTGATGCACTTCAGCAGATTTAATTTAAGGTTTTCAGAGACACGGTATTCTTAGAAAGAAGAACCCACGGCAAGATTCCAGATAACAGACAGATGCCACCAGTAACCATACGAAGATTAACCAAAGTTTCCAAGGAAAAATTATCGAATAAACTGATCAAAGTTACTGCGCGCCCTGTGGTCATTCCTATAGTTAATAACAAAAGGCATCCCGCAGTTAATAGCCAATGTAATCTAGGATTTAGGATGTAACTAATCCTGGGATAGATTCCAAAAATAAAAGAAAGTAGTAGACCTATTCCTAAACCATATATTGCGTTCTCTATCGAAAATGGAATATTTGAAACGCCTGCGAGCAATCCTGCAAGACCCATGATAACAAGACCTAAAAACTGGATAATCCTGGGGTCATTTTTCAAAGGCTTTATCAATGCTATGCCGTTACCAGCAAACATCATAATCCCTAAAAATACCAGGTCATTTACTGCGAAAATGCTCCCGATGAGAATCCCGAGAAAAAAAGATGGAATATAATACACTAATTGTGTGTAACTCGGGCGAAGATAAAAACTACTTTGCCCTAATTCAGGAATTGTTGTACCTTTTAAACGTGTAAATTTCGTTCCCAAAGCCCAAAGAAGGCTTCCAATGATAATAAAAATAAATAATAATTCGGAAATGCGCAGGTATACTATTTGTTCTACGTTGGCTTCAATAACAGTAAATAGTAGTATTCCAAAACTTAATCCAAAGATAGCAGAAATACTTCCTTGATATTGTAAAGTGTATGATACAATAAAGGCCAATATTCCCCCGATTGGTACGCTCAGGACTAAAAAACTTGACACTGATCGAAATAATTCAATGTGAATCACATTGACTAATCCGGTGATGATCGCCATCGGAATGATAAGCCACTTAACTCCTTTTTCTCGTGCAAACCGCATTACGAGGATAGCGGTTAATCCTGCTATAATAAAAGAAGCCGCAAAAGGCAATCCTACTATTGAAAAGCTGCCAAATTCTTCATAAGTTGGCATAATAAATCCTATCGATTCAACCCAATAAAATCCTAGAGTCAGAGCACACAGAAATGCTCCGATAGCGCTGAGTTCCTTATCTGTTGTTACTACTCTATTCACATGCAATCTCCTTATGGATATACAAAATAGTTATTTGGAACTTACTTTTCCATCGGAATCTGTTTTGATGAGAAGTACATCTTGACCACCTTTACCAAAAGAGAATGTGTACCCGCAAAGAATATATCCACCGTCGTTGGTTTGTTGCCCACTCAAACCTACATCGGCATTTTCTTCACCAAACGTGCGAATCCATGTGTCTTGTCTCTCGGCATCTATCTTAATAAAATAAACGTCTGTTCCCCCTCCACCGAAAGAATCTGTATTTCCGACAATTACATAACCACCATCTGAAGTTTGTTGTGTCCAATTACCCTCTTCATTGCTGGGACCGCCAAAAGTACGGTTCCATAGTTCTCTTCCTTCAGAATCTGTCTTGATGAGATAAACGTCCTTGCCGCCTTGACCAAAGGAGGATGTACTTCCGACAATTACATAGCCACCGTCGGTTGTTTGTTGTACTGCAATACCCTCTTCATCGCTTGGTCCGCCAAAAGTACGGTTCCATAATTCTCTTCCTTCGGAGTCTGTTTTGAGGAGATAAACATCATTGCCGCCTTTACCAAAGGAGGATGTACTTCCGACAATTACATAGCCACCGTCGGTGGTTTGTTGTGCACTAAAAACACCTTCATCGCTTGGTCCGCCAAAAGTACGGTTCCATAATTCTCTTCCTTCGGAGTCTGTTTTGAGGAGATAAACATCATTGCCGCCTTTACCAAAGGAGGATGTACTTCCGACAATTACATAGCCACC
>Ga0214474_1000031_pt1 | contig 83332 bp, 90 predicted proteins | sample RVTome_2_FD_187335 | JGI IMG/M metagenome (GOLD analysis project Ga0214474, IMG submission 187335) | Soil microbial communities from uranium-contaminated site in the Upper Colorado River Basin, Wyoming, United States - RVT95D214 HiSeq ... | reverse complement strand
CCGTGGCTATCCTCGGCTCGGCTACCTTTGATGTAGCTACAGTTAATCCTCTGACTGTCACTCTGGCTAGCGCTGCAGTGATGCTAAAGGGCAAGAGTGGAAATGCTGGTTCCTTTGAAGATGTGAATAACGATGGATATCTCGACCTTGTAGTTCAGGTGTATACCGAACAGCTAGATTTGGCGGTTGGCGATGGTGTGGCTGTATTGACTGGTTATACTTATGATGGTATTCAAATCATCGGCCGCGACTCAGTAAGGGTTGTACCACCGGCGTAACTGGTTGAGCAATATCGCTGTTTTAATTAGGGGCATCAACTTGATGCCCCTAACCGTTTTATCTCGCGTCAATAGCTTAAGATAGGATATAAGACAGTGGTACTTCTTAGCATCTCGTTGACTGAACCTGTACATAGCCTTGACACTCCATCTCACCAAAAGTTACAATAAACTTTGTTATGCCGAGGTAGCTCAGTCGGTAGAGCAGTAGACTGAAAATCTACGTGTCCCCAGTTCGATTCTGGGCCTCGGCACCACAGGGGCGGAAGTAGTTCAGTGGTAGAACGCCTCCTTGCCAAGGAGGAGGTCGCGAGTTCGAACCTCGTCTTCCGCTCCAAATTCTTCTTAAAAGGGGTTTCTATGAGCGAACAAAAGGGAACTCTGGATGGCAAAGTCATCATCATCACCGGCGGTGGTACTGGCTTGGGCAGGTCAATGGCATTTCGTCTAGCAGAGGAGGGTGCGGATATTGTGGTTGCCGCCCGTCGTGTACAACCTCTCGAAGAAACCGCCGCGGGCGTCCGCAAACTCGGCAGGAAAGCACTGGTCGTCCCGACGGATGTCACGGACTCAGCGCAGTGTAATCATCTGATTGAAAAAACACTGGCGGAAATGGGCAAAATCGATGTGCTCATTAACAATGCCGGCATCGTGCGCGGCGAGCGCCCCAAGTCGCTGTGGGAAACTTCCGACCAGGACTGGCATACTGGCATCGATGTCAATCTCACCGGTGGTTTCTATTGCAGTCGTGCCGTGAGCAAGTATTTCGCCGACCGTAAAGATGGGCACATCATTCTGGTGGCTTCCGGCGAGGGTTTCCGCGGTCAACGCAACAGCTTCATGTATAATACTGCCAAGGCAGGTGTCGTCAATCTTACCCGTGTTATGGCATTAACCCTTGCCGAATATAATGTGCGTGTCAACTGTATCGTGCCTGGTTTTGTGGATACCTTTGAATACCAGCCGGAGGAATATCAGAAAGCCATGGCGCCGCTCCGCGCCGCCGGCGGTACCAGACGCCTGTTCGTTCCCGTTGGACATTCAGGCAAACCGGATGATATCGGCTACCTTGCCGTATTTCTCTGTTCGGATGCGTCCGACTACGTTACTGCCGGCATCTTTATCTCCGATGGCGGCGGGCTGGCGGGAGGATATGCCACCACGGGCTACGCGCCTGTAGTCTCACTGAAGGAGGGTCTGGCATGACAGCGAAAGCATTTCTGTTAAAGGACAAAGTTGCCCTGGTCGGTGGGGATAATAAGTTCTGGACGAAGCCGGTGGCAGCGGCATTAGCCGGCGCAGGTGCGGATATCGCCGTTGTTGCGAAAGCCTCATCCAAATTGACGGAATCAGTGGAAGCCGTGCGTAAAGCCGGCAGAAAAGCCATTGCCATTCCCACCGATGTCACTAATTCCATACAGGTACAAAAAGCAGTGAATCAGGTTATCGCCGAATATGGGCGTATCGATGTCCTGGTGAATACAGGGGATACTCCTTTCTTCCAGCCGTTTCTGGAGATTAAAGTCACCGAATGGGAAAAGGTAATGGACTATAATTTCAACTCTGTAATGAACTTCTGCCGCGCTACCGGCAAACAGATGCTGGTGCAGAAAAAGGGCAGGATTATTAATATCATTTCCGGTCTCGCCGAACGCGGGATTGCTAATGGCGCTGCATACTGTGTATCAATGGGCAGTGTGCTCCAGTTGACTAAAGCTCTGGCGCAGGAGTGGGCTTTGCAGGGTGTCACGGTCAATGCCATCGGTACAGGCTGGTTCACTGAGACGGGCAAGCCGGTAGACGAGACACTGGCACGCTACATTCCAGAGAAACGCTACGGCAAACCGGAAGAAATCGGCTCGCTGGTAGTTTATCTGGCATCTGATGTGACGGAGTTCACCACCGGGCAGTTCATGTTTGTTGACGGCGGCTTGATGGCGCACGCGTAAACTTCTACTGATTCTGTAATGAAAGAAGCCCCTCAAATCTGCAATAAGGGGAAAGGGGGCTTCTTATGTTTGGGAGGGCGAGGAATTTTCTAGGTTGAAATTTTAAGAATACCGAATCCTATGAGTTCTTTTATGAGGTCCATGGATTTCGCCTCCAACTGGTCCTTGGCGAAAGAAATGTGGCCAAGGTCGCTGAAATTTGAGGCGAATTGCACACCTTCTTCCTTGAGCAGGACTATCCGGTTTTCGTAAAGATACGATGAAGCACCTAGCTCGTGAATGACGTTTTCTGAAGGGCGCCTGACTGACTTCCCGTCTTTGTCAAGGAGCTCATCATCGCCTGTAAAGATCAGAATCGCGCAATTGCACAATTCCATGATCTGCTTTACCTTTGCGCTTATAGGTCGCCCCAGATTCGGCTCGTCTATCGCAACCTTATAAGGAACTTTGAACTGGTCTAGAATCTTCTTCAGTTGGTCTAGTGGTACTTTGTTCTTGCCGTGGCCGATGAAAATCCCCTGGCCTAGAGTCCTCTTGGGTGCACCCGCTAAGGCTGCCCTTGCTTCAGCTTGCGTGTCAATAGGCGGTTGGGTTTCCTCAACAACGGCGGTTTTTCCAGTCTTCTCGGGTTCGGCGAACGCAGGCAGCCCGGTGAGGTCCACAAAAGACTTATCCTTGATCTCCTTGATGATGCCCACCGCTTGAGCAGTGTCGAGAATCATTTGGTACGTAGATTGTACTCTTTCTCGTGGCACGCCCATTTCTATGAGAACGTTGAGTGCTATATCATGTTTGGGTAGTGGCGACTTGTCGTACCTGCGAAGGAATTCCCCGATGATTCTGGGCTTAAGCGCGGCCTCTTTCTTGGCAACAAGATCGTCGCCTTCTGTAAGTGGGGTTAGAATTCGCTTTGCTAAGGGTTGAATTACTATCTCTTTGGCGTTCCATCCACCGTCGGTGAGGCCATAAGCAGCAGCTGACCCGCAAAGCATGCGGAATTGGCTTGAGTTTGGGAGTAGTTTGATTGCCTTGGCAACGTTCAAAGGGCTGGTAGAGTGCCCGGCGTAGTTCTCGTAGATTGTCGATGGAATCTTGAGAGCCTCGTTCAAAGAAAACATGGGTACGTCGGCTTGCAGCAAGCGGCTTCTCTTTTTAGCTTCAATGGACTGTTCGTCTTTTACCGGTTCTTGTATTGTCACCTTGCCTCCTCCTTTACAACTGGCGGTGGCTTATGCTCTCTGCTGCCAGCTGGCATATTATAGCACACGACGCAACCTGAACGGAGGCAATTGTACCGAGTTTTCTTCACCTCCCCACCTCTAGCCTCGCAATCAACATCGCGGGTAGTCCGTGCTCCCTCATTCTCTCCTGCACGGCTGTGATGTCGTACGCAACGCGGTAGAGTGTGAACGTGCGTATGCTACTATCGTAAATGCCGTAGCTGGCACGTGGGTCGCCGTCACGTGGTTGGCCTATGCCTCCCGGATTCAGAATCAGCCGTTTTTCCGCCAGAACAACTTCACTCTCATGCTCCAGTTTTGTTACCCCACCCTCTTTGCGTCTACCAAAGGTAAAAACCAGTGGTTGGTGGGTGTGTCCCACAAAGCAGTAGGGTGTGCTGAAAGCCTCCAGGTTCTCCGCCGCTTCTGTCACGGAAAACAGGTATTCCCAGATGGGGTCGCGGGGACTGCCGTGCACCAGCGTGAATTCGCCCTTTTCAATGCTAAGCGGTAGATTGGTCAGGTAATTAATGTCTTGTGGGGTAAGCTGTTGTGACGTCCATTCATTTGCTTCAGCCGCCTGGGGATTGAAGTCGGCGGTGTCAATCTTGCCTGCGGCCGCCCGGTCGTGATTCCCGGCAACACGGACTTTGCAGACTTTCTGAAGAAGTGCGATACATTCGTGCGGGTCGGGTCCGTATCCAACTACATCACCGAGACACCAGAACTCGTTTACACCACCCCGCTGTGCCGCATCAGCCAGTACCGCCTCGAAAGCGGTCAGGTTAGCATGGATATCTGCCAGAATCGCAACACGCATCGTTAAGAAATACTACAACATTTTCCCCACAAAGGGGAAGCAGCAGATGTGAATAATCAAGTATCAAGCGATGATTAGTTGCCAATGCTCCACCTACCATCTCTCACCGTAGAATTCAGGCGTTGACTTTCTGGATTCCCGTCTACACGGGAACAAGTTTATGGTTTTCTCAATGTTAAGTGCTATAATTCCGCTATGAAGGTTTCAAGAATCGGGGAGTTCGGGCTTATTGGAAAGCTCGCCGGACGAGTCGCCGCAGCCACCGATAAACGATGGAAATCGTGGCGCCAACTTATTGTTGGTATCGGCGATGACGCTGCTGTCTGGCGTCCGCGGAGTCCCTTCCAGATTATCACCGTCGATTCGCTGGTTGAGAAGGTCCATTTCTCTCTCAAAACAACCACGTGGCAGGAACTCGGCTGGAAAGCAATTGCCGTCAACCTGAGTGATATTGCCGCCATGGGCGGCATCCCAATGTATGCATTGATTTCACTGGGCTTGCCGTCGGATACGAAAGTCGAGGATGTCCAGGCTCTTTATGATGGTATGATAGCCGTGACAGAGAAATTTGGCGTTACCATTATCGGCGGTGATACGGTTGGCTCTCCGATTGTTTTCATCAGTGTCACGGTCATCGGGTGCGCCAGCAACAAAGACGATAAAGTACTTATACGTTCTGCCGCACGACCGGGTGACAAAATTGCCGTAACCGGTACCCTGGGGGCTTCTGCTGCCGGGCTGGCGATGCTCACCCGTAATCTTAAGTTCCCGCCGAAGGCGACTGCCGAACTGCGACGAGCGCATTTACAGCCGTGTCCGCGTGTCATAGAGGGTCAGAAGCTACTGGCTTGTGGAGTTATGGCAGGCATGGATATCAGTGACGGATTGGTAGGTGACCTTACCCATATCTGTGAGATGAGCCGTTTAGGCGCGTGTCTGAATATCGACCTCGTGCCGGTATCGCCGGTAGCGAAAGCATGTTTCGGGGATAGAGCTTTAGAATTTGCGCTGAACGGCGGCGAGGATTATGAATTGCTCTTCACCGCCCCTGCCCGTGTCATTCAACGTGTGAAGAAAGCCCTTGACTGCCGGGTCACGGTAGTCGGAGAAATTACCGCTAAAAATCCCGGCAAGGTCGTTCTCGTTGATAGCGCCGGTAGTCCCATCAATTTGAAAAAAGGCGGCTGGGATGCCTTCAAGAAATAATATGAAACGCTGGAAGCTAATCACGCACAGCCCGGAAGAGACCAGGGAACTCGGCAGGAGTATCGGCAGGTTAGCCATGCCCGGAGATATTTACCTGCTGGTGGGACAACTGGGTGCGGGTAAAACCTGCTTGACTCAGGGCATTGCCTGGGGTCTGGATATTCAGGAATATACGCTGAGCCCTTCCTTTGTCATCATGCGCGAACTGCACGGACGACTACCCCTCTATCATGTGGATTTCTATCGGCTGGACAATATTGCCGAAATCGCCGATCTAGGACTGGATGACTACCTGTACGGACAGGGTATCTGCGTCATCGAGTGGGCGGAAAAGGGGCTGGATATTCTGCCCGACGACCATCTTCTGGTAAAAATCAATTATGTTTCAGATATGGAACGCTCTTTTGAAATCGAACCGAAGGGTGAGCGTTACGCCAGATTGCTCGAAGACGTGAAAAAATCCGTCGCTGTAAAGGTGAAGGAGTAAGCATGCTGGTCGCAATTGATACCTCGACAGATATTGCCTCACTGGCACTGGTCAAAGACAGGGTGACACTCGCCGAACTCACCTGGCGTTCCGGACAGAATCATACCACACAACTCCTGCCCAACCTGGCTCATCTTCTCAAGCTAGTAGGTTTAGATACAAGCGTGCTAACAAGTGTCATTGTCGCGAAGGGACCGGGAAGCTTCAATGGCTTGCGGGTCGGCATCAGCACCGCCAAAGGGCTTGCCTTCAGTCTGAATATTCCTATCGTTGGTGTCAGCAGTCTGGAGGTCGAAGCCTATCAGTATGCCACAACGGGCTTGCCGATTTGTCCTGTGTTCAATGCAAGTCGCGGGGAAATCGCGACTGCTCTCTATCAAAGGCAGGCGAACGGCTGGCGACAAGTTGAAGGAGAGCGTATTACTACAGTGGAGAAACTCTGTGTGGAGATAAAAGAAAAGACATTGTTCTGCGGCGAGTACCTGCCCGCTATTTCATCGCAGTTAGTTTCACGACTGGCAGAGAAGGCGGTCATTGCTTCCCCCACCACCGACGTGCGTCGCGCGAGCTATCTTGCCGAGCTGGGGATGCTGAAGATTGCCGCTGGCGAGTTAGATAATGTAGCGACTCTCCAGCCGGTTTATTTACGCAGACCATCAATCACCGTAGCAAAACACAAATAACGAAACACTTAACTCTGGATTCCCGCCGGAGTTTATCCCGTACGCCGATACGGGGCGGGAATGACAACGTATGGTGGAGTAAAAAATGGGAAATTGGCCTCAGGTCTCAATAGATTTGCCCGAGGGGTATAGTCAGTGCTTCGGGTGCGGACAGGATAATCCCATCGGATTGAAGCTGAAATTTGAGCCGGATGGGAAGGGTATCAAAGCCATCTTTACTGCTGATGAGCGGTATCAGGGGTGGCCCGGGTATTTGCATGGAGGCATTGTCGGGTGTTTAATGGACGAGGTGATGAGTAACGTCACCTACCTTCAGGGAATAAGGTGTATCACTGCCAAGTTTGAAACCCGCCTCAAACAACTTATCCCCATCGGTATACCGCTAACAATTACCAGTCATATCACTAGAAAGACAAGGAAAGTGATAGATTGCGCATCTGCTGTAAAACTGCCGGGTGGTACTGTGGTAGCTGAAGGAAGCGCAACCCATTTTGTGATTGGTGTGCAGAGAAGCAGCGGAAAGGCAGAAAGTAATGGCCGCTAATCAGTCCAGAGCTGTCTTGTGGGATATGGACGGTGTTATCGTTGATAGCAGTGTCTACCACATGAGGTCGTGGCAGGAGACCTTTCACCAGACAGGAATTACCTTTACAGAGGAAAATTTCAAGCATGTCTTCGGGTTAAGGAACGATGAAATCATCCGCGCGATGCTCGGCAAGGATTTTACACAAGCGAAATTTGAAGCTATTGCACAGACGAAAGAAGTGGCTTTCCGCCGTCTCATTAAAGACAATGTGAAAGCGCTCCCGGGCGTACTCAAATTGCTTGCGGATATTAATTCGGCTGGATTTCAGCAAGCGCTGGTTTCTTCCACACCAATGGAGAACATCGACCTCATCACCGGGACGCTGGGCATCAAACATTACTTCCGGCATATTATCTCCGGCTATGATGTGACCGAGGGCAAACCCAGTCCCCAGGGCTACCTGCTGGCGGCACGGCGACTCGGTGTCAGTCCGGAAAACTGCGTGGTGATTGAGGATGCGGTAGCTGGTGTCAAAGCCGCGAAGAATGGCGGTATGAAGTGTATCGCCGTAACCAATACCCACTCTGCTGATAGTTTGGCTGAAGCCGATTTAGTTGTGAACAGTCTGGAAGTAGTGAATACGGCGGTGGTGGAAAAATTATTTGGTGAAAATATGGCTTTGGGAGAAAGGAGTTCAAATCGAATGGAAAGGTCGCTGGTACTCATTAAGCCGGATGCGACGAAGCGGAATCTGGCGGGGGCAATAATCAGCCGTTTCGAACAGCAGGGGCTGAAAATCGTGGGGATGAAGCTTCTGCACATGGATAAAGCCCTGGCGAAGCGTCATTATGCCGTACATGAAGGCAAACCCTTTTTTAATTCACTGGTGGATTACATTACTTCTGCCCCTATCGTCGCTATTGTCTTCGAGGGGCAGAATGCCATTGAACTTATCCGTAAAATCATGGGTGCCACCGACCCGGCAAAGGCGGAAAAAGGCACCATCAGGGCGGACTTCGGGCTGGATATTCAGAACAATGTCGTACACGGCTCCGATTCGCCGGAAAACGCCGTTAAGGAAATTGCGCTCTTCTTCAAGAAAAACGAAATCTGTAGCGGTTAAAGAATCCTGACGATGGGAGTGGCTTTGTGCCAGAGTTCGTCGAACTGGTAGAAGTCGCGTTCTGCCTGTGAAAACACATGGATGACGACATCACCGTAGTCGTAAAGCATCCAGCCGGAGTCCGATGTGCCTTCGTGGTGAATAACGCGCACCCCGTTCTTCTTCAGGGAATGCTCGATTTCGTCGCAGATTGCCTGTAACTGGCGCTCGCTCTCACCACTGCAGATGACAAAATAACTTGCAAAGGTGCAAACATCCCGCACATCGAGGAGAGAGATGTCTAAAGCCTGTTTTTCCCCTGCCGCTTCAACGGCTATTCGCGCTATTGCTAATGATTCCAGAGATAGGACTCCTCAAGTAAGATTTCAGCTAGCTTAATTATACCAGATGCGGACAAGCCCGGACTATGCGCCATCTCAGTGTATGATGTACGGAGTCCGTCTTGACATCACCCCTGCCGACAGATATTATGCCAGTAATTGCGGAAAGGATGAAAATGAACACACTGCTCTTTGGTACGGCGGGTAATCCCCACAGCTCCAAGCCGCCGCACTCGACGGTTGAAGGTATAAAACGCATCGCTGAGCTTGGCTTGGATTCCCTGGAGATAGAGTTCGTGAGGGGTGTCAATATCGGTGAAGTCAGTGCCCGACAGATTGCCCAGGTTGCTCTTAACCGCAATATTAAATTATCCGTCCATGCGCCCTACTTCATCAATCTGAACGCACACGAACCGGAGAAAATGAAAGCCAGTCAGGTCAGGTTGATTCAAGCGGCACGAGCGGCGGCTCTATGTGGTGCCGGCGATGTCGCCTTTCACCCCGCCTTCTATCTGGGTGACCCCCTGGAAAAGGTTTACGAAACAGTCAAGAATAGTCTGCTGGAAGTCCGGGAACAACTGGATAAGGATGGGATTAAAGTCAGGCTGCGACCCGAACTCATGGGCAAAGCCAGCCAGTTCGGCGCTTTGAATGAGGTACTCCGTCTCGCATCGGAAATTCCGAGGGTAGCGCCTTGCATCGATTTTGCGCACTGGCATGCCCGGACGGGAGCCTTTAATTCCTATGACGAGTTCGCCACCGTACTCTCACAGATAAAGGAGCGGTTGGGGGCACCGGCGCTCAAAGAAATGCATATCCATGTAGCCGGGATTGCGTATGGTAAAAGTGGTGAGAAAAACCACCTCGACCTGAGAGATTCCGACTTCGCCTACCGGGAATTGCTACAAGCGTTGAGGGATTTCAAGGCGGGTGGACTGGTAATCTGCGAAAGTCCTAACCTGGAGGAAGATGCCCTGTTACTGAAAAGGGCGTTTGTAGAATTGAAATAAATGGATAAATGATAAGTCCGAATATCTAATATCTAAATTCTAATATCTAAGCTCGAAACAATATTAAACTTCAATTAAACTGTTAAAGTGCTAGTAAAGGATTTTAAGGGTCTAAGGAAACTAGTTAGCAACAAATATAACTTGATTTACTATGGCATCAGCTATTATATATCGCCTAGCGGAAATCTATTTCGAAACCACGAAAAGCAAAAGCACGGCGTATGTTATCGATGATTTTTTCCTTTGTCTTAACGTCTATAACCTCTCCTGTTTCCCATTTAATAATACGCGAAGCACCAATCATTATATCTGGATGTCCCATCAATATTTCAGAATCGATATGTAATGTGCGCTCTCCTTGTACATACTTTAATCCTGTCCTTCCCAATACCTCAACTGAAAAACCTTCATCAGATTCGATAACATTAACTCTTGGGATTTTAAACACTTTCTTCTCCATTATGGGCCCAAAACGAATTTACCAACACTATGATAATTAATACTCTTCACGGCTGGATTTTTTAACAGCGCAGGACGTTCAATTGTAGCCCAAATACTTCTTGGACTATATTGTGCAACATTAATGAAGACATGGACATCTCCTGCCGCACCGCTTGCATTGCCTATAACCGGCACCACAGGAGCCAGGGATAGTGCTGCACCTCCCCAATCACCCTTAGCTACTGATATAATACCACTGGCTACATCGCAAATCTCTCCTATCGCCGGTATCATACCAGCTACATCAAGAACGGTCTGAACTATGTTAATGTTCTGCTTTACGACGTTTACCGCCGCCTGTATACCTTTGACAATCCCCTGACCTATCTTCGCCCAGTTGGGCCAGTGACCGGTGGGGTCATTATATTTTAGCGGATTATTGAAGCAATAGGAATACTTGTTCAGACTTTGGGGATTCATCAGGTCTGGGGAGGCGGTATCAGGAGAAATGAACTTACCGATTGTTGGGTCGTAGTACCTTGCCTCATAATAGTAAAGACCTGTGCCCTCTGCCTACCCATGTAATTGAGATTTCGAATTTAAGGCGTAAAATGCCGTCTGCTATTGCATTTATGGTAAGTCTGCTATAATGAAGGCAGAGTCTACAAAGACTATAAAGAATTGAGGAAACCATGAAACCGAAAGCGAGAAATACCGGGCTGTATTACTTGCTGCTCTTGGTAAGTATCGCAGCGCTGGTTGTTTTTATTATCCGTGTACCGCAACCAAAACCCCAGGAAATCCCCATCAGCCAAGTCATTAACATGTCTCAAAATGAGGAAATCGATAAAATCAACGTCAATGGTGAATGGTTGACCGTCTATGCCAAAGACAAGACAGAATACCGAAGCTATATCGGGTACTCTTCCATCTGGGATGTCACCGATTTGAATCTTCATGGGGTGTCCGTATACGAAATTAAACCAGGTAGTTTCGACTGGAGCAGTTTGCTCTGGACAACCGTACCACTCGTGCTTTTTGCCGTACTCATTTTCTTTATGTTCTTCCGTACACGTGGTATCAATAACCAAGCAATGTCTTTCGGGAGGAGCCGTGCCCGTCTTTTCCCGGGGGATAAACCATCTGTGACCTTCGATGATGTCGCCGGTGTCGATGAAGCCAAGCAGGAACTGCACGAGGTTGTGGATTTCCTGAAGTCGCGTGAACGTTTCCAGACGTTAGGCGCGCGCATACCCAGAGGTGTTCTCCTGATAGGTCCGCCGGGAACAGGGAAAACCCTGCTTGCTCGTGCGATTGCCGGCGAAGCGGGTGTGCCTTTCTTCTCCATCAGCGGCAGTGAGTTCGTGGAGATGTTTGTTGGTGTTGGCGCTTCCCGGGTGCGCGACCTCTTCGATAATGCCAAGCGCCATTCTCCCTGCATCATCTTTATTGACGAAATCGACGCCGTCGGACGGCACCGTGGGGCGGGGTTGGGTGGTAGTCACGATGAGCGTGAACAGACCCTGAACCAGATTCTCACCGAAATGGACGGGTTCGATACCAATGTAAATGTCATCGTTCTCGCCGCTACCAACCGTCCCGATATCCTTGACCCGGCTTTGCTCCGTCCCGGGCGTTTCGACCGCCGGGTAGTGCTCGATTTACCAGACGTGATAGGACGCATTGGTATTCTTAAAGTACACATCAAAAACAAGCCGATGGCGCCATCCGTGAATCTTGAGACACTGGCAAAAGAGACTGCTGGCTTTTCCGGAGCCGACCTTGCTAACCTGGTTAATGAAGCGGCAATACTTGCCGCACGTCGTGGCAAGAAGGCAGTTGAGATGGACGAGTTGGAAGAGTCGATTGATAAGGTCATCGCCGGTCCGGAGCGGCGCAGTAAGCGTATAAGCCCAAAGGAGAAAGAAAAGATTGCTTATCACGAGGCGGGACATGCCGTTGTTGCCAGGTTATTACCCAATGCCGAGCCACCCCACAAAATATCCATTATTGCGCGTGGCATGGCTTTAGGATATATGAAGCAACTCGAAGAAGACCATTCGCTGCAGGCGGTTTCTCAATTGAATGATAAAATCGCGGTGTACCTGGCTGGTCACGCGGCCGAGAAATTGATTTATGGTGAAAGTGCATCAGGTGTCCAGGAGGATATTAAACGGGCAACTTACCTGGCACGTACAATGGTCACCGACCTAGGTATGAGCCAAAAACTGGGCCCGCGTACATTTGGTGATAAGCAGGAACTAGTCTTCCTCGGGCGGGAAATTTCCGAGCAGAAAGACTACAGCGATAAAACGGCGGAAGCTATCGACCACGAAATCGATGAGATTATTCATGCACAGTATGAGGTTGCCACGAAAATTCTCACCGATAACAGGGAAGTGCTTGTTAAGCTGACCGAAACACTCATTGCTAAAGAGACTCTCGACTATGACGAACTTGAGGCTCTCTTCAAAGAAATCGTTCCTGTGGCGTCATTACCGGAGAAGATAATCTTCCCTGAGTTATTGAAAAAACCGGTACCGGCTGGGGGTAGTGCTTCGCCCGCCACTAACATAGTCTCAGAAACGCCTCCCCCCCAATCCACATAGTCCTGCGTGCTTATGATTGAGATTACCGATAAACCAATCGCCCCGGAGCAGGTCATCATGCGTGCCAAAACAAAGGGAAGCGGCTGTGTGGTGACTTATGTCGGTGTCATCAGGGACACTTCTCATGATAAATCCGTCGTTTCTGTCGAATATCAGGACAGGGATGGCAAAGCAGTTGAAAAACTCCGGATGCTGGTGGCGGATGCTAAACAGAAGTGGCAATTAGAAAATATCGCCTTCACGCACCGCATTGGCAAGCTCAGGGTGGGGGATATTAACCTGGTGATTGCGGTCGCCGCCGGACACCGCGAGGAAGGGTTTGCCGCCTGCCAGTACCTCATCGACCGTTTCAAGCAGTCACTGCCCACGCATAAGATTGAGACCTATGCGGATGGTTCGGTCAAGGTGGGCGGAGACTAACACTTCTTGAAATTTTCCCTCTCCCTTGAGGGGAGAGGCTAGGTGAGGGTGATGAAGACATCATCGTAAACCTCACCTTAATTATATCTTCTCAATTTGTATGAGCCCCCGCTTGCCAGTAACTCCTCAATCCTGCTACTATTACTGACGAATCGTGAGGTACATAAGATGGTCAAGAAACTGAGTCACGTTACTGCTGGTGGCGAAGCCCGCATGGTAGATATCAGCGCTAAAAGTCCAACCGTTCGGGAAGCAATTGCTAAAGGCAAGGTGCTGATGAAACCCGCCACACTTCTGCAGGTGAAGAATGCCAGTCTTAAAAAAGGCGATGTGTTAGCCGTTGCCCGTGTGGCTGGAATAATGGCGGCGAAAAAAGTCCCCGATATCATACCTCTCTGCCATACCATCCCCATCGATAGTATTACGATTGACTTCGACCTTTCCGCTAAGGACAGCATCGGTATCACGGCTACTGCCAGGAGCACGGGCAAAACCGGCGTGGAGATGGAAGCCTTGACCGCTGTAACTGTTACCGCGCTCACCATATATGACATGTGCAAGGCGGCGGAGAAAAGTATGACCATCACCGATATCTATCTGGAGAGCAAGACCGGTGGCAAGAGCGGCTTGTACCGGCGGAAGAAAGTATGACTATTAAAGTAGTTAAAGCGGAAGAAAAGCATGTCGCAGATATAGGCAAATTGTGGCTGGAGTTCTTACTCTTTCATGTGAGTATTGACCCTATCTGGACGCCCGATGATAATCCTATTCCAGGTTTTATAGAAAATCATTTAAAGCGCTTCATGCAATCAGATGACTGGCTTGTGTTGGTGGCATTAGATAAGGATCGGGTTGTCGGTTATTCCCTGTCAGAAATACGGAGAAATACTCCGGGAGCAAAACGTAAAAAATATGGATATATCGACCAAATGGCGGTAACGGAGATTTATCGGCGTCACGGCGTTGGTAAAAAAATGTATGACGAAATTGTGAAATGGCTTCAATCAAATGACATCAAGCGCGTGGAATTGGGAACAACAGCTCAAAATTTAATAGGCAATTCATTCTGGCAGAAGCAGGGTTTCACGGTCTATATGTATACCCTGTACAAGAGCGTCTGAATGATGAATATACGTAAAACTGATATAAAAGTAAGAAGTTACGGTGATTCCGACTACTCTGCTTGTCGTCTTTTGTGGTCTGAACTTACCCAGCACCATAGGAATATCTATGAAGATCCGACTATTGGTGAACCTGACCCAGGACAGGGATTCGAAATATACATTGCACTCCCCAACAGGAAAGCTACATGGGTAGCTGAAGTGGACGGGGAAATAAATGGTTTTGTTGGATTGCTGACTTGCACATGGGAAGGTGAAGCGGAAATTGAACCGGTCATCGTTTCATCAAATTGCCGCCGTCGCGGTATTGGCACGGCACTAGTAAGACATGTTATAAAGGAAGCAAATAAGTTCGGTGTTGAATTTCTAAACGTGCGTCCGGTCGCTCGAAATCGGGATGCAATCTTATTCTTCGCGAAGCTTGGCTTCAATACGCTAGGGCATATTGACCTTTTTCAAGAACTGAATCCATCATCAAAAAGGAAATGGGAAACTGGCATTACCATTCACGGGAAGAAACTACTGTTTTAAATAGTCTTCTTCTCCTGAAGAGGATTATTCTCGTTATACAACATAATCGGTTGAGTCAAGGTCCATGTGCTCCTTGATAGCGACGCGTACTTCATCACGAAGCCGAGCATCATCAAGATATCCCAGTAGTCTTCCCAGTCTCTGCTTGGAAATTGTCCTTATCTGGTGAGCCATGATAATCGATTCCAAAGGCTGGCCAGCTTTTCTTTCCGCTAAAAGAACCTCAGATGGGTATAAACGGCGCTTGGTTGTGGTAAGAGGTAGGACAGTAACATTAGGCATTGCCTGGTTGAATTCCTCGTTACTTACTATAAGCACTGGTCGTATGCCTTTTTGCTCTGCTCCTACCACCGGGTTGAGGTTAGCCTCTATAACAGACCATTGTAGATTTGTCATTGGTCCATATTCCCCACAGTTTCAGCATCGGCATACCTGAAATCCATTTCAACTTCCGCTACATCTTTCAGAAACAGAGGGTCCTTTGCTGCTTCCTGCCATAGAGCTTTTCTTGCTTGTCGCTTCAACTCTTTCAGTTCTTTTAGCAGTGCCTGCTCAACCAAGGCATTCTTGCTGGACGCAATTCCCTGAGCCATTATCTTATCCAAGGCAGTCAGAACATCAGTGTGCAGGTTAAAAGTTGCTTTTTTTGTCTTTCCGCGCATACGTGTAGTCCTCCTGTGTTTCGTATTATAACAGAGACTTCCATAATTGGCAAGTCATATCAGGAAGTATATTTGGCTGGTACAATCTATTCTTTGGAGGCTTTAATAGAGAAAATGAGGGGTACCTTGTCGCCTTTTATTCTCCACCAGCCATCTGCTCCCTTTTCTGTGAAAGGGAAACAACGGTAAGCAGATAACGGGAATTCGTGTAGATACTCAATCCTCAGATTTGCTCCGATGAGAGCATTGATAATATCTCCAAGGCTGTAAGTCCATTCGTATGAAGGATGGACTACTGTAGCTTTGCTGGCATAGTCTCCCCCGGGTTCCCATTTTATAGGTTCTGGATTATGAAAGTAGGACTGGGTCACTTTAAAATCGGTGGCTTGCTCGGTGTTATCAAAGACCATTAAGAAAGGATGAAACTCTACGATATAAAAGAAGCCGCTAGGTTTTAAAAAATGTGCGATAATTTCTGCCCACCGTTTGAGATTTGGTAACCAACATTTGACGCCGTAGGAAGTGAAAACAATATCAAATTTTCCAGTCAATTTATCTGGTAAATCATAAATATCAGAGCAAAGGAAGTTCGCTTTCACCCCCACTTCGCGACTTAAATTCCGGGCTAAAGCAATGGCTTCCTCAGAAAAATCTATACCAGTTACTCTGGCTCCCAGTTTAGCCCAGGAAAGTGTGTCCATACCGAAATGGCACTGAAGGTGTAGCATTGATTTACCCTGTACCTCTCCCACCTCAGCGAGTTCCACCGGTTTTAGTGTCAATTTCCCCGCTTTAAAACCCTTAACATCATAAGACTCGGCTCTGGCGTGAATTGGTGTCAGTTCGTCCCATAGTTCCCGGTTTGCCTGTAAGTAATTATCCATTAATGCTTTCTCCATATAATTCTGACGCAAGTCAGGACTCATATAATCATGTGAAGGTAGATGAAGGGTCTACTCTTGTCCGTACGTGAAAACGAGTGGATGTAAAGAGTAGTGCAGGATTTGAACCCACCTAGAACATCACGACTGTAACCGGGTCGCCCTTTTCCAGCAGGTCGATGTTCTCCGCAAGCTCTATGTAGCCGTCCGCTTCCGCAATACTGGTAATCGCCCCGGATTCCTTGAAGACCGGCACGGCTTCATCACCGACTATTTTCACCGTGAGAAATTGTCGACGTCCTGTGCTCATCGGCATACGTCTTGATAGCTTTGCCTGTACCGTATCGCCCTTGCGTGGCGGTAGACGCGCCATTTTCCTGACAGACGGCATCAAGAAAAGATAAGAATTGATGAGGCAGGAGGTCGGATAACCGGGCATTCCCATCAGTGGCTTACCTTCAATCATCGCGAAAACGGTCGGTTTGCCGGGCTTGACCTGGACGCCGTGAAAGAGCACGTGTCCCCACCCCTCGATTACATCTACCAGCAAATCCCTCGTACCGACCGATGAGCCACCGGAGAGCACTACCAGGTCGTATTTTAACGCTTCTCTGATGGTCGCCTTCAATTTCTCCATGGTATCGCCGGCAATACCGATTCTGACCGGTGTGCCGCCATTGACACTGACCACCGACGCAATGGTATGCGAGTTGATGTCGTAGAGCTGACCAAGCTTAAGTTTTTTACCGCCGGGTACCACTTCTTCGCCCGTGGGAATCACCGCAATTTTTGGTTTTTCATATACTGTGACTTTGGTCAATCCCTGCGAGGCAATCACCCCGATTTTCCCGGCATCCAGAAACACGCCGGCTTTGAGAATTGCTGCGCCGGCTTTAATATCTTCGCCTTGCTTGCCCACATTCGCCCCGGGAACAACTGCTTTGAATATCTTGATCTTAGCGCCATCCCGTTCCGTGTCTTCCACCATGACGACGGAATCAGCGCTAGTTGGCATCATCGCACCTGTGGAAATCTGCAAGCATGTATTTGCATTCACCCGTTTCGTGGGCTTTTCACCGGCATGGGTCTCGCCGATAATCTCAAGAACCCTGGGCTTGAACTGCCCGGCACCGAAGGTGTCCTTTGCCTTGACCGCATAGCCATCCATCGCGGCACGGTTGAATGGCGGTACATCCATCAGCGCTGTAAAGTCTTCTGCCAGAACCCTGCCCACGGCTTCATCAATGGGCACTATCTCCGTGCGTGTGATAGCTTCGATATGGCGGTCGATAACGGCTTTTGCCTCTTCGTAGGAGAGGAGCGCGCGGAAGGGTCTCATCGTGTTGCCTCCCTGACCAGGTGTCCGATTTCTGGCAGGATGATTTTGTCCATCGCCAGCGTTGCCGCGCCAAGAGAACCCGGAATACAGATGATGACTTTGCCATTTGTTACCCCGGCAATTGCCCGGCTCATAATAGACCCAGTGCCGATTTCCTGGTAGGTAAGCTGTCGGAACAATTCTCCGAAGCCCTCCAGTTTCTTTTCCAGCATCGGAGTAATGGTGTTTACGGTCACGTCGCGTTTACTCAAGCCCGTACCGCCGCCGGTGATAATTACCTGAATGTCGTCTCGTCGGAGCAGTTCCTCTATCTTTAGTTTGATAGCTTCAGAATCGTTCTTAAGGATGGCATAATACGCCACTTTATGACCGCTGTCTGTAAGTCGCTGTTTGATAAGTTTGCCGGACTCGTCATCCTGCTCGGTGCGGCTATCCGAGGTGGTAAGCACTGCACAGGCTACATTCGCTATTGAATGTTGTTTGTGTTCGTGATATCCCATCGTAAGAAATCCTAATATCTAAATCCTAAACTCTAAAAAGCTGACAGCTTAATAGTGTGGTTTACAGAGAATCTCCTTAATCTTCAGGTCGAAGAAATCGCCGGAATTCACCGGCCTAACGACTACGGCAAAATCAGCACCGCGTCCTGTCCCGGCAATGGTAATAACATCTTCATCGGTGCGTATCAGCCCGGCGTCCGCGGCCATGACCGTAATTTCAACCACGACTTTCATTCCTTGTCCCATCAGCCGTAAGGTATTAGCGACAATATCACCGAGCAGATAGGTAGAGAACTTCTTGCGCATCGCGGCGCCCACACCTGAGAAAAGATGAGTCGCGGTAAAAATAGTTCCGCCGTTCTTAATAATCTTTTCGCGGTTTTCTTCAGTTAATTCCTGGGTGTTGGGACCATGAAAGCCGGCACTGTGAGTGACGACCACCACTTTCATGCCTTTGAATACTTCGACGGCACGGGCACCGGTATTACCCAGCGTGGAAGCCACCACAATGGTCTTGATACCGAGCTCCTGGGCGCGCTTTTTAGCAATCCGGAGCGTCTCCTCCATGTTGTCAACACCCGGTTTATCAAAGTAAACGATTTTCTGCTCCATAGTTGTTGCCCTTTCATCCTTCAGTCAAAATCAGATTATCATCAAATAGGAAAGGAAAGCAAGCCGAATACATATGGTGATTGGATTCCCGCCTACACGTGAACAAGCATTAGAGTTTAGAGTTTTTCTTGCATTTATGTTACACTTCTCTTATCTCGGAGATGCAGATGAAGAAAGTCGGTATTATCTATCACCCCATGAAGAAAGAGGCAGTCAAGCTCGCTAAAGAACTGGAAAAATTCCTCAGTTGGCATGGCATAGTTGTCTGGTCTTGCTCCGCCTGGGAGAATAAAGCCGTACGCTCTAAAGTAAACGGCACCGACCTCATTCTCAGTATTGGTGGCGATGGCACCATCCTGCGCGCCGCTCAGGCGGTAGTCCCCGGTAAAATACCCATCACAGGTATCAATCTCGGTAATCTGGGATTTATGACCGAATTGAGTGTGAAGGAAGCAAAAGATAAAATCGGCAGTTTGCTTGCCGGCGAAGGCTGGATTGATGAACGCGCCCTGCTGGAGGCGGAACTTACACCTGTGAATGCAGATGAAACCGGAAAATTTCATGCCCTGAATGACGTGGTGTTGGCACGTGGAGCGGTAGTGAGGGTAATTTTTGTGGAGGCTACGATTGACAACCAGCCAACGACTACCTATAAAGCCGATGGTGTCATTGTAGCGACTGCCACCGGTAGTACCGGCTATGCGTATGCCGCTGGCGGACCCATTTTACATCCCCATGCCAAAGAAATGGTACTGGCGCCGATTATGCCCCATCTCAGCGCCAGCTATTGCCTCGTGTTACCCTCGACCGCTACGGTACGGCTCCGCCTGCAGACAGTACACCCGGCAAGTTTGAGCATCGATGGACACACGAACATCAGTATTGAGAGCGGGGCAGTTGTTACGGTGAAGCACAGTCGGGATACGCTCCGTTTCCTGCGGATTCATCCGGAGGCGGATTTTTATAGTTCTCTGGAAAAGCGCCTGAAAGGGAAGCAGTAATTTGGCAAAGAAAACAACCATCAAGGTAGAAAAAGCCCTGATTAGCGATGTTCCCCAGATTCACAAGCTTGTCAATTCGTTCGCAGGACGGGGTGAAATGTTGGCACGACCGCTAAGCGAACTCTATGAAAATATCCGTGACTTCTTTGTTGTCAGGAAAGGTAAGAAAATCGTCGGCTGTGCCGCGCTCCACGTGATGTGGTCGGATTTGGCTGAAATCAAGTCGGTGGCGGTTGACGAAGAGCTTCAGAAACAGGGTGTGGGTAATCAACTGGTGTCTGCTTGTCTCGCTGAAGCCAGGGAACTGGGTATTTCTAATATTTTCTGTCTCACTTACAAGCCGGGCTTCTTCGGAAAGTTCGGGCTGAAGGAAGTAGACAAGATGACTCTGCCGCAGAAGATCTGGACGGAATGCTATCGCTGTCCCAAGTACCCGAACTGCGATGAAACCGCCATGACGATGAAATTCCCAAAAGATTAGAAAGCGAACTGGTTTTGGATAGAGAGAAAACTATCTCCAGCAAAGTGATTTATGACGGCCGGGCGGTGAAACTCCGGGTGGATACTGTCCAGATGCCGGATGGACGTAAAACCACTCGTGAGATTGTGGAGCACTCCGAATGTATCGCTGTGGTGGCAGTCGACGAGAAAGATAATGTCCTGCTGGTCAAGCAGTACCGCACGCCAATCAAAAAGGAGTTACTGGAGATTCCGGCGGGTGGTATTGATGCCGGAGAAAAGCCCAGAGAAGCGGTACGACGTGAAATGCAGGAGGAGACTGGCTTTCTACCCCGGAAGCTGGTGAGACTGGGTGGTTTTTACTCGGCACCCGGTTTTTGCACCGAATACCTGCACCTCTTCCTGGCGACTGATTTAATTAAAAGCCAACTCGTTGCGGAAGACACTGAGAGTATCAAGCTGGAGCGCGTACCGGTGAAGGACATTCCCGCTCTACTAACTTCAGGTAAGATTGAGGATGCTAAAAGCATTGCCGGATTGCATTTATATCTGGAATACCGGAAGAAGCACTAAATAATAATTTGTGTCCTTATAAAGTTACCGAGTTGAAATATATTGACACAATATAATAAACTAGTAGCGAACCTTTAAAGGGTAGGTATTCTATAATGACACGCCGTCGTTCTTCATAAAAACCGGCAGCACCGTCCATGCCCCGATTGTTGTCGCTCAATGCTGGGTTCTTGTCATTGGGGACTCTATCTCGTAGAGCCTATTCTCAAAATTATTTAGAGATAATCTTGCCTTTATTTGTAATCTGATTTCGTCTTTATAGTGATAGGTGCTGGTCGTTCGATCCGGAATCATATGTAACTTTATTCCCTCTATCCGGGTATTCAATCAATAGTGCTGCCGTGTGCTGGTATAAATTTCAAGTATTTTTCCAGTGAGGTGTCAGCGCTATGAGGAATCCGAAAAAGCATCTTCACATTAGTTATTCCCAAAATGAGATAGTAAATCTAAAAATAATCGAGAAATTAGTCAATCAATCAAGCATTACTTATGACGACCTGGTTTACGATATAGGTGCCGGCGCGGGGGCTATTAGTATGGCACTATTAAAGAAGGGTGCCAGAGTAATTGCTATAGAAAAAGACCGCGATAAGTACCTGAAATGTAAAGAGAAATTTATTGGCCAGGATAGGTTCGAATTATACCTCGATGACTTCCTCTTAAAAGACTTCCCAACCACTGGTAAATATAAAGTGTTCTCTAATATTCCCTTCTTCCACACGGCTGAAATTGTTAATAAAATACTTTTCAATGAGAATCCACCGGAAGATAGCTACCTTATACTCCAAAAAGAAGCGGCAGAGAAGTATACCGGGATTCCGAAGGACACTTTAGCATCACTAACTATAAAGCCATTGTTCTGGATTGATATCATATATCATTTCAATAGGACCGATTTCTATCCCGTGCCGTCTGTTGATATAGTCCTGCTGCAGATTGAAAAGAGAAGGTGCCAATTAATACCCACCCAGTATTACAATCTCTATAAGGATTTCTTGATTTCACTGCGGGAGGGAGCAGATAATACGATTAAAAAATCACTGAAACAACTTTTCACCTACGCCCAGGTAAAACGACTTGCGAAATTACTGCGTATTGATTTTCGGTCCAGCCCAACTGACCTCGATTTCACTCAGTATCTGTGTCTTTTTCAATTCTATCTAGGCCATAACCTTAGAGGCAGGTCTTTAATACAAGGAGCTGAGCAGAAGTTGCGTCAACAACAAGCAAACATCATTAAAATCCACAGGACCCGAAGTATTTGAAGAAAACAGCCCAATATCGCTCATCCCTCTCCCTCTGGATTCCTGCTGTAGTTTACCCCGTTCACGGTGAATCCGTTCATGGTGAACCTGTACGCCGATACAAGATGGGAATGAAAATTAAGCGTGGTCATAATTATTGGCTCTTCGGGAATGCTCAGAATAAATTCTACGCGGTAATGCCATAACGAGGAAAGCATTATCGATAACTAGCGTAGTTTAATGGCTGCTTCAAGCAACATTAGCTGAACTTTCTCAATGGGCAACTTCCGCACCTCGTCAATCAGCAACAAATCCGCCATGAGGGCGTAGTCATCTGGTACACGTGCATAAGGCACGAACTCACCTGCTTCAGCCAGATAGATAGGCCAGATAAAGTCCGGATACGGATACCTGTAACCCAGAGGCTTACTGCTCAGATGATGAAAATGCATAAATCCCAGAGGTTTGGTGATAGATAGCGTCCATCCAGTTTCCTCTAGTACTTCACGTCTTAAAGTTTCGTCTAATTTCTCTCCTGGCTCTACTCTTCCACCAGGAGTAATATAAAGTTGCCCATTTTTTTCTTTTACTACAAGTACGGAATTGTCATGGAAAACAATAGCACGCACTGACGATACATAATCAATGGGTGGGTTCTCATTACCCAAATAATAACTTATGCGGAGAGATATTTCTCCACCCCACATCACCTTGTTTTCGGAAATTAACGTACCGGATGCTAGAAATGCCTTGAGTTCAGCATTCATAAGATTCACTTGATATTTGTTAGTTAGTTGTTGTTTCGAGTTTCGTGCTTCGAATTTTGAAATTCCCGCCGTGGGCGGGCCTTATCCCATCTTATCGCTCAGGCGTCTGCCGCCCAGCAGGTGCAAGTGAAGGTGCTTTACTACCTGTCCCCCCTCCTCGCCGCAGTTGATGACCACCCTGAAACCTTTCTCGGCAATGCCTGTCTGCCGCGCCAGTCTGTTTGCTACCAGAATCATGTGTCCCACCAAAGAAGATTGTTTTTCCGTCAGGTCGGTCAGATAGGCAATATGCTCGCGCGGGACAATTAATAGGTGCACTTGCGTCACCGGGTGAATATCCTTGAAGGCAATCAAAGTCTTATCATGGTAGACAGTGTCGCTGGGGATTTGCCCGGCGATAATTTTACAGAACACACAGTCTTCCATGCTCTTACCTCCGGTATTGCGCCTTTGCCTGCTCGAAGAGGTCGCCGCCGTATATGTCGTTCGCTACGATGGCGGGAAAGTCCTTAACAGTTAGCTTCAAGACCGCTTCCGCGCCAAGCTCCTCGTAGGCAATGGTTTCCGATTTCTTTATAGATTTTGAAATCAATGCGGCGGCACCGCCGGTGGCAACCAGATAGACGGCTCTGTATTTTTTAATAGCTTCCCGGACAGCGGGAGAGCGGTCGCCCTTACCAATCATCGCTTTCAAGCCCACTTGAAGTAGGCGGGGAGTGAAGACATCCATTCGGGAACTTGTGGTCGGTCCCGCCGAACCGATAACCTGTCCCGGTCGCGCCGGCGATGGTCCCATGTAGTAGATGGTTTGCCCCTTGATATCAAACGGGAGTTTTTCGCCTTTGTCTAACGCCTGCACGAGCCGACGGTGTGCGGTATCCCGTCCCACATAGATAATGCCGGAAATAAGTACGGATGCACCTGTTTTCAGCTTCGCGATATCCGCATCACTGAATGGTGAGGTTATACGTAACGGTTTATCTGCCATTAGAGTACTACCTCTTTGTGTCGGGTGCTATGACATTGCATATTGACTGCCACGGGCATACTGGCGATGTGGGCGGGCATCACCTCGGCGTGGACGGCAAGAGCAGTTACCCGTCCCCCCAATCCGCCGGGACCGATACCCAGGTCATTGATTCGTTTCAATAGTTCCCGTTCTAATTCGGCAACTTCCGCATCCGGATTCGGGTTACCAACAGAGCGAAGTAAGGCGCGTTTCGCCAGTTCCATAACCTTGTCCGCCGTGCCGCCGATACCTACACCGACAATCACCGGTGGACAGGACTTGCCACCGGCTTCATCAACCGTTTTCACAATAAAATCGATAATACCCTGACGTCCGGCGCCCGGTGTTAGCATACCGAGCCGGCTCATATTCTCCGCGCCGCCGCCCTTGCACATCACTGTGATTTTCAGATGGTCGCCGGGGACGATTTCGGTGTGGATGATGGGTGGGGTATTGTCTTTGGTGTTAATACGAGCTGAGAAAGGCTGACGCACCATCGATTTACGTAAGTAGCCTTCTGTGTAGCCTTTGCTTACGCCTTTTTCAATAGCTTTGTTCAAATCACCGCCGACGATATGTACATCCTGCCCGATTTCCAGAAACATGACCGCCGTGCCGCAATCCTGGCATAATGGCAAAGACTCCTCGCGAGCGATGCGGGCGTTTTCAAGTAACTGTCGTAAGGTTTCCTTGCCCAGAGGCGATTCTTCCTCACGCTCCGCTTTCTTCAATGCCGTGAGCGCATCCTCGCCAAGTTCGAAGTTCGCCGATTGGCAGAGTCGCGCTATAGCTTCTGTGATTTTACTGGCTTTTATTTCTCTCATTATTAGTGCCTTATCTTTTTGCCCTCTGTCGTTCTGATACGAAGCGAAGAATCTCAGGGTGGGGAAAGAAGTGAACCACCCCCTGCCGATACCCTTCACTATCGTTCAGGGTGACAATAAGATGCCTACGTGCCCAGTTTCATCACTCCAATTAGTTCCTGTACCGCCTTCGCTGAGTTCGCCAGCGCGTTCTTTTCCTCGGCGGTCAGTTCCAGTTTCACCACCTGCTCGATACCGTTCTTGCCGAGTTTCACCGGCATACCGAGGACTGTATCCCTGATGCCGTACTCACCATCAAGTCTGGTGGCGCAGATAAGGACTCGTTTCTTGTCCATAATGACCGCTTCTGCCATCTCCGCCAGCGCTGCCGAAGGTGCGTAGAAAGCACTGCCGGTCTTGAGCAGGGCGACAATCTCCGCCCCGCCGTTTACCGTCCGGTCGGCAAGTTTGGCAATTTTATCTGAGGACATCAGTTTTGTAATTGGCGTGCCTTTGACCGTAGTCAGACGCGGAATGACCACCATACTCTTGCCGTGCTCACCGATAACGCAGGGAGAAACATCCTCGATGGATATCTTCAACTCCGCGGCGATAAAGGTAGCCAGTCGCGCGCCATCTAACACGCCAGATAGTCCCAGTATCCGCTTGCGTGGGAATTTGCTCTCATGAAGCGCCAGATAGACCATGGCATCGACCGGATTCGTGGCGATGATGATAACGCAGTTGGGAGAATATTTCACGATATTGCGGGTGACTTCGCTGACAATCTTCTGGTTGGTAATTAGCAGGTCGTCGCGGCTCATGCCCGGCTTCCGCGCCACACCAGAAGTGATGATGACGACATCGGATTTAGCCGTCGCTTCATAGCTATTGGTGCCGGTAATTTTCGAATTGAAACCGAGGATGTTTGCCGATTGCTGAATGTCCAGCGCCTTGCCCTGTGGTAGTCCTTCGATGATATCCAGCAGGACAACGTCTGCATAGCCTTTTTCTGCGATTCTCTGGGCACAGGATGCCCCCACATTCCCCGCCCCGATAATGGTTACTTTAACACGGCCTTTCATTATGCACCGCCTTCGTTGGAAACTCACAGCGTATTGTACTGCATAAAGGGGAAAAGGTAAATATGGGAAAATACCAATTCTCAATCGTCAAATAACAAACAACTTGTGAGAAAGAAGAGAATGCCAATCAGCCGCCAATTTGTCGCATTGAACGTCCCGCCGGAATATTCCCTTCACTTAAATGGTGTTGGGCTCGTTTCAGGAAAGCCGCCGACTGAATAAGCTGTGCCAGTTCCTCAATTGTGGCGCCTCTGCGTAACGGCTCTTTAATATCGATTTCATCATCGTCCAGCAGGCAGGGGCGCAGTTTGCCATCCGCTGTGAGACGGAACCGGTTGCATCCTGCGCAGAAACACTCGGTCACCGCTCCGATAAATCCGAGCGTGCCGTTGGCACCGGGCAGTTTGTAGTATCGGGCGGGACCGTTGCCATCTGCCGGTTTGTGCGGTACCAGTTTCCCGAGGTTACTTTCGATACGCTTTATAATTTCCGCAGTGGATACCAATCCGTTACCGCGAGATGCAGAATTTTCGAAGGGCATATGCTCGATGTAGCGAACGTGCCAACCGTCGGTTTGGGTCTTGCGGGCGAAGTCGATGATCTCATCCTCATTGATGCCTTTGAGGACGACCATATTGATTTTGACCGGCTGAAGTCCGACGCGGTTAGCTTCTGTAATGCCTGCCAGTACGTCCGCCAGTTTATCGCCGCCCGTGATTTCAAAAAATCTACTCGGTTTCAGAGAGTCGAGGCTAACATTGACCCGTTTCAGTCTGGCTGATTTGAGTTCTTCAGCGTAGCGTGCCAGCAGAGTGCCGTTGGTCGTCATGGAGACTTCTTCAACACCCGGTACGCCGGCGAGCATCCTGACCAGATTACTGAGGTATAAGCGCACCAGCGGCTCGCCGCCCGTGAGACGGATTTTGGTAACACCGAGGCTGGCGGCCGCTTGGACAATACGGTGGATTTCCTCGTAACGGAGGATATCTTCGTGGGTATGTGCTTCGAACCGCGATGTGCAGTAGATACAGCGCAGATCACAGCGGTCGGTCACGGAGATACGCATATAGTCGATACGGCGGCTGAACGAATCAACGAGATTGGACATGCAGAATAGCAAAGGGCTGAATCAAAAATGTGAGCCTTCTTGCGGAAGGCACAATTAATTATCAGGCATACAGCCCTGAACTTCCCTCCTTTCCAGAATGGGGGGCGCAACCGTTTCCCGTTGCACCGTATCGGTCGCCGTCCATAGGCATTCTGCCCACAGGCACGGCAACTCGGAAGGAACTTTTACAGTTCTATTTTCACTATAGCGTGTTGGATGCGGAGAGTCAATTTCCTGACAATTTTGGATGGGTTTTGCTTGATTCTCTGGCGTTTCCCCTGTATCATTATCTACAATATGACGGACGCAGAGTCACAGCGACTGGCGGCAGAGGCGCTAAATGCCTCCTTCTATTACGGAAAGCTGAAGGTGCTGGATAACCTGTCCCTGCGTATACCGCATGGTATTAGTTACGGTCTACTGGGACCGAATGGCGCCGGGAAAACAACCCTTATCCGACTCCTCGTCGGGCTATTAAGACCGCGTCAGGGTTCGATTTCTGTGCTCGGTCAGACGCCCTCACGTCAGACTGCTCATCTCATCGGGTATATGCCTCAACAACACTCTCTCTACAATGAGCTTTCCATTGTTCAAAACGTCGATTTCTTTGCACGGATTTACCTTACGGATAACCGGAACGAGCGTGTGAAGCGTGTGGAAGAAGCCGTCAAACTAGTAGGTTTATGGGAGCGCCGTAACGACGGGATTATGAAACTGAGTGGTGGGATGAAACAGAGAGTCAGCCTTGCCTGTGCGATTGTCCACGACCCGCCCCTCCTGTTTCTCGATGAACCGACCGTGGGACTAGACCCGGAATTGCGGGTCAATTTCTGGGAACATTTCGCCGACTTGAATAAGAAAGGCGTCACCATTGTTATTTCCAGCCATACTATGGATGATGCCGCTCATTGCGACCGTCTGGCTTTCATGCGGAATGGTCAACTGATTGCCGAAGGCACCCCGAATGAATTGCGGCGGGCAACCGATAAATCGAATGCTTCTCTCGAAGATGCCTTCCTTTATTTTGTGCGTCGTGAGGAGACAAGGTAATGCACAGTCGTGCGTTAACTATCGCCGGCAGAATAATCAAGCAGATTGTACGTGACCGCCGTACGCTGGCACTGATTACAGTCGTGCCGATTGTGGTAATGACACTGATATGGCTCAGTTTTCCTGACGTACCCGGTATGCTCGACTACATCGCCCCGGCGCTACTCGCTACGCTAGCCCTGTTTTTCGGCTTCCTGCTTACAGGTATCAGTTTCCTCCGGGAGCGCTCGCAGGGCACATTGGAAAGGCTCATGGCGTCACCGGTCTCGCGGCAGGACATCGTGCTGGGGTATCTGCTGGGATTCTTTCTCTTTGCGCTCCTGCAAACATTGATTATCGTGCTTTTCACCATCTATGCACTGGATGTGCAATACAAAGGCGACCTCTGGCAAATCTTCGTGTTCCAGGTTATCGTGCTCGTCGGGGCAATCAATCTGGGCATATTTATCTCCGCATTCGCCCGCAATGAATTCCAGATGGTGCAATTCATCCCGCTCATTATCCTGCCGCAGGTCTTTCTTTGTGGCATTCTCTGGCCTGTAGAGCAGATGAACGATTTCCTGCAATGGGTTGCCAAGTTTCTGCCGCTGACTTATGCTGTTGACGGGATGAGAGACATCATGGTCTATGGCAAGAGCTTGCTGGATGTGGGCTTAGACCTTGCGGTACTGGCGGCATTTGCAGTGGGGATTTCCGTTATTACGGCTTTAACCTTGCGGCGAAGTAGCGGCGGGTAGGGAATCCACACTCACGCTGTATTCATTTTACCCTTCGAGTTTTATTCAAGAAAAATCGGATGCTATGTCTGAAGAAAAGATAATTTTTTCTGAAAAATGAAACCGCCGGACTAACTCCCCGGCGGTTTAAGACTATGTGATTTGGATTATTTATTTACTTGTGAATGACAATACTCCCGCCACTGAGTTCTGTAAGATCACTAGATGTGTCACTGACTCCCATCTTATTATCGTATATTATGTTGCCAGTCACTTTGTCCCATATCTTAATACGGAGGCTGTCAATTCCTCCGCCACCATTGATCTGACCATCTCTAGCAGTGAGTATGAAACTGTAGTCGCCGGTTCCATTGATCGTTCCTGAGCCCTTAAATTGAGCCCTAGCTCCGCTAACAACGAGCCAGTCATAAATGGTGCTTTTGAAATGGAGATTGCCAACTTTAAACTGGAACTCTGTCTGTCCAGTAGGTACATTAGCGCCTTTTTGATATTTAGATACAAAGCCGAAGGATGCTTTGCCGGTTAAAGTTTGGTTCGCAGAGTAGGCGCCAGCAGGTGAGTCTATCCAACCGCCACCGGTGACAAAGCCACCGTCGGGGTTATATATCACGATATATTGATAACTGGCTTCACCCATCCTGCCACACCCATCGGTCACCACTATCCTGATAGTGTATACGCCAGGTGATAAATAAGTATGCTCTGCGCTGACGTAACCCTGAGTGTTCATTAAGACGCTGGTCGGCGGGATCTGGTCACCCCAATAGATGTTTACCATGTACGGACTATCCATCACTAGGGCAGAGAAGCTAGAGTTGACGCTGATCGTGCTTCCAATCGGGCAAGGCATCAGAGTGCTGGGTATGATTTCCTCAACATCAAGTGATACAATACCCACTCCAAAGATACTGCCCTGCAGGTTGCACAGACTCGGTGTCGTCGAGTCTGTGACTGTTATCGTAATAGATCCAGAGACCGCGTCGTATACCTGGTCAGAGACGACAATCCATTCAGCTCCGTTCCACCAATAGACAACGTTTCCACCATTAAGATTGCAGGCAATAATAGTGGCATAGGCGAAGTTGTTATTGATATCCAGGTAAACATCAAAGTATGAATTAGTACTCATAAAACTTGGTGTGCCGCCTGGATTTGACTCATACTGCGCCACGACTACCGTACCACTGCCTGAGCCTGTTGCAGTAAGGCTACCAGGAGTAGATGGTCCCTCGCCTCCAATTGATGCGGTAGCGTTTCCATCTTGGTCTGTGCTTGTTCCAGCATCCCATTCTGTAATTGTTGTGCTGGTTTCGGTGATGAATAGTGGTAGCCATATGGACATGCTCCCATCGGGGTACTGAACAAAGATCTCGACAGTCATTGGACTGTTGAATAGCGATACTGGAACCGTAGCTGAAAGCTGAGTTGGAGAGATGTACGTAGTTGGTAGCTCTCCTTCCCCGGAACTACCAAACCACTTAATGATACTGTTGTTTGTAAATCCCCATCCATACGCCGCGATCGTGAATTCATCACCGCCTGCAGTAGCTGTATTCGGGCTGATGCTGGTTAATTCAGGCATCTTCGCTGTGGCTTCGTCAAAGACCTGAATGCGGTGATTGCCACGGTCAGCGACATAGATGTGGCCCAATGAGTTGACAGCGATACCATACGGAAGATTGAATTGACCATCGTCACTGCCAGCCGAGCCCCATTTGGTCAGGAAATTGCCATTGGAATCGAACTTCTGTATACGGTTGTTGCCTGAGTCACAAACATAAACATTGCCCAACTTGTCCACTGTAATACCATGGGGTCCATTGAACTGTCCATCGCCTGCTCCTGCGGAACCCCAGTCAGTGATGGGTGTGCCATTGCTACTGAATTTGTGTACGCATTGATTATACTCATCAGTAACATAAATATAATTTGAAGAATCCACGGCGATGCTGGACGGTTGCCATTCGGTCGGTTCATCAGTCCCATATAGTCCCCAGCGAGTCAAAAACAAGCCATTGGTATCAAATTTTTTAACCCACCGTTTCCAGTCGTAGAGGGTTTGAGTAATAACGTAGATATTGTCAGATGAATCCATAGCTATACCGGTTGGTGAAATCGTTTGGGGATGCCCCAGAGAATTACTAAGTAAAGTACCATTGCTAGTGTACTTGAAAATTCCGTAATGAAAGTAATCTAAAACATTGACATTGTCTGAAGAATCCACAGCGATGCCAGTCACGTTCCACCACTCGGTGCCAACGCCCTGTGTCCAGCAGGTCAGAAGAGTGCCACTACAATCAAACTTTTGGATTTCATGGCCATAACCTCCTATAACACCCACGTAAACATTATCGGACGAGTCGATAGCTATTGGGTAGACACTTTCCCCCCAAGGCCCTGAACCGTACGGTAAGTCCCACTCAAAAGGAAACTCGGGTAGATCCACCGCTTGAACAGGCGCCACACTTAGTGAACCGGCGGTTAGCACAATACATACAAGTAGCAAGAAAAAATAATTTTTCATGACTTTTTCCTCCTCAAGAGTAAATATACAAGTGAGTACTAATCGTGAATAAACCAGACGTATGCAGAATTATAATGCCTGAGCAAGGTAATGTAAAGGTATTGTAATCACTCACAAGGTACCATGTTTCAGCGACTCATTTTGTTATCCGTTATCCAGAATGTTGGCATGCTCACTTTCTGGTATTTCGCGTCATAAAAAGAATTAAAGCCCAAAATATCCAATCTGTTTGATACAACTTTATCGCCCAATTTAAAACCCACCTGTGTATCACTCATTTCATCTTATCCATCTCACAGTTCCATTTATGCTAAAATATCTTCAATAATCGTGGGAGTCCGTTTTCTTTGAGTAGTACGGTGAAAGCAGTTATATTGGTCGGGGGGCAGGGCACGCGATTGCGTCCGCTCACCTGCAACACTCCCAAATCGATGGTGCCCGTGCTCAATATCCCTTTTCTGGAGCATGTCCTCCGCAATCTGAAAGCACACGACATCACTGATATTATCCTTGCCCAGCACCACCTTCCCGCACCGATGTTACAGTACTTCGGAGATGGCGCCCGGTTTGGCGTTCACCTGACCTATGTCATGGAAGATTCCCCCAGAGGTTCGGCCGGTGCGGTTAAGAACGCCGAGAAATATTTGAAAAACACATTCCTGGTACTCAATGGCGACATTTTTCATAACCGCGATTTCACGGACATGCTGGCTTTCCACCGTCGTAACCATGCGAAGGCAACCATCGACTTGGCGCCAGTCGAAGACCCTACCATCTATGGCATGGTAGATACCGATGAGCAGTGTAGAGTGAAGAGGTTTATAGAGAAACCGAAGCGTGAAGATGTCACCACCAATCTCATCAATGCCGGCACCTGGATTATTGAACCGGAAGTGCTCCAGCGTATCCTGCCGGACGTTAAGTGCTCTTTTGAACGTGAGATTTTCCCGTCACTGATACATGATGGAGAGCCGCTGTATGCCTATCCCTCCTATCGCTACTGGATGGATATGGGCACGCCGGAGAAGTATCTGCAACTACACCGCGACCTGCTGGATGACAAGTGCGAGGGCTATCCCTCCGACCGGAATGTGATTAAAGGTAAGAACTGTCGGATTCACCCGACTGCGAAACTGAGTGGGAAAATTGTCCTAGGGGATAACTGCACAGTGGCGGCAGGAGCAAAAATAACGGGACCGGTAGTTCTCGGTTCGGGTTGTCGCATCGGGCGGAGGGTGGTGATTGAGGACAGCGTGCTCTGGGATAATGTTAAGGTTAGGGCGCGCGCCGTATTGAGGAGTAGTGTCATCGCCAACGATTGCGCAATCGGCGCTGAGGTGTACCTCCGTGATGCGGTTCTTGGTGACCACATTCGCTTGCCTACCGGTTCTAAACCCGAAACCGGTGTCCGTCTTTTCCCCGAAGAAATGTCTGGTAATACCTAGCCAGTTCTATTTTTCTCCCTATCTCACTCACTGTGTTATAATTTCTGTGGAATTCAAGGGATTCACCCTGAAGGGCTGTACTATGTGGGAAAAACTGGAGCAAATTGATAAACGGCACGAAGAAATCATCGCCGAAATGTCGAAACCGGAAGTAGCTTCGGACCGACAGAAAATAATGAAGCTCGCTCAGGAAAAGTCGGCGATTGATGACCTTGTAGCCCTCTACCGTGATTACAAAGCGACGGTTAGAAATCTTGAGCAGACCAGGGCAATGCAGGATGACAAACTGGATAGTGATATGCTGGCACTCGTCAAGCAGGAAGTCCACACGCTTGAAGAGAAACGTGACCGCCTCCAGGAAGACTTGAGGTTGGCTCTTCTCCCCAAAGACCCTAATGATGAGCGAAATGTCATTTTGGAAATCAGGGCGGGAACCGGTGGTGATGAAGCGGCGCTCTTTGCCGCCGACCTGTTCCGCATGTATACCCGTTATGCCCAATCAAAACGGTGGGATGTGGATGTCATCAATACCAGTGAAAGCGGTGGTGGCGGCATGAAGGAAATTATTGCTGAAGTGAGAGGGAAGGGTGCTTTCAGCCGGTTCAAGTACGAGCGTGGTGTCCACCGCGTTCAGCGTGTGCCGACGACCGAGGCTTCCGGACGAATTCATACCTCGACCGCGACTGTTGCCGTGCTACCGGAGGCAGAGGACGTTGAAGTTGACATAAAACCAGATGAGCTACGGATAGATATTTTTCACAGCGGCGGCGCCGGCGGGCAGAACGTCAATAAAGTCGCGACCGCCGTCCGTCTCACACACCTACCGACCGGTATGGTGGTGGTCTGTCAGGACGAACGCAGTCAGCTACGTAACCGTCAGAAAGCCATGGCGGTGCTCAAGGCGCGTTTGCTGGAAATGGAAAGCCAGAAGCAGGAAGCGGAAATGACCTCGATGAGGCGCAGTCAGGTGGGCACCGGAGAGCGTGCCGAGAAAGTCCGTACCTATAATTTCCCTCAGGACCGTATCACCGACCACCGCATCGGGGTGACCCTGCATAATCTGCCACGTATCATGGCGGGAGAACTTGACCAGTTGATAGACGCCCTAGCGACAGACGATCAAGCAAAGCAGTTGCAGGAACAGTCAACATGACCCGGCAGGAATTACTCAACCGTGCCCGCACACTTCTTTCCAATAATAATGTAGAAGATGGAGCTCTGGAGGCAGAACTACTTCTACGACACACTCTGAATATCGACCGCACCAGATTTTTTACGGAATCCGATAAGGCATTAACTTCAGAGCAGGAAGCCGATTTCTGGAATAAAATTGAGCGCCGTGTGAAAGGCATGCCCAGCGCTTATATCACTGGCGTGCGCGAATTCTACGGGCTTGAATTCTATGTTGATGGCAGTGTCCTTATCCCACGTCCGGAGACGGAGTTGCTCGTGGAGAAAACTATTGAAATCGCTCGCAATTATTACTCTCCGGTAATTGCGGATATCGGCACGGGGTGTGGCAATATCGCTATCAGTCTGGCTGTAAATTTACCGCATGCTTCTATTTTTACGACTGATATTTCTCAGAAGGCATTAGACACCGCCCGCCGTAATTGTGAACGGCATAACGTTGAAAGACGAGTCCGGTTGTGCGCCGGCGACCTGCTGGAACCTATTCTCCAACCCGTTGACATCATCGTTGCGAATCTGCCGTATGTCAGGACTGCGGATTTACCCGCAGTAAATACAAATGGCTACGAACCGCGCCTGGCGCTTGATGGTGGGGAGGATGGGCTTGACGTCATCCGACGTCTCTGCACGCAAGTTGATAGGAAGCTGAAACCCAACGGTTCTCTATTGCTTGAAATAGGCATGGGGCAAAGAGAAGAAGTCGTCAATTTGCTACATGCGCTATTCTCTTTAGCACCAATAAGTGTTATCCCAGACTTGACTGGCATCGACCGTGTCGTGTGCATGACAAGGAGGTGATACCATGCTTAAACAAAAGCCCTGGCATGAAAATGATGATTTCTGGGAGCTCTGGGGTCCCGTGATGTTCAATGAAAGAAGAGTGGCTGATGCACCCACAGAGGCAGACAATCTAATTTCACTCCTGAAAATAAAACCCGGGAATAGGGTGCTTGACCTGTGCTGTGGTATAGGCAGACATTCATTGGAACTGGCGCGGCGTGGTTTCAAAGTAACAGGAGTGGATAGGACTGCTGACTATCTTTCCGCCGCCTCCAAACAGGCAAAGAAGGCTGGATTGGATATCGAATTTGTAAATGAAGACATGCGGTCTTTCCGTTGTCCCAGTACTTTTAATACCGCTATTTGTATGTTCACCTCCTTTGGTTTCTTTGAAGACCCGGAGGATGACCGGAAAGTTGTGCTTAATATGTATCAGTCTCTCAAGAAGGGCGGGTGTTTTCTGATTGATGTCAATGGTAAAGAGAGACTCGCCGCTATCTTTCGGGAACGAGACTGGCGAAGAGAGGATGATGCCATTATTCTTGAGGAACGTAAAGTCACACAAGACTGGTCGTGGATGGAAGCACACTGGACTCTCATTAAAGACGGGAAAATCCGTGAGAACACATTAACTCATCGTATTTACTCTGCGGCTGAGTTGAAGGCACTTCTTACCAGTTGTGGTTTTTCCGAAGTAAAAGTCTATGGTGACTTTGCGGGTAGTCCATACGACCAGAATGCAAAACGGCTGGTGGTGGTGGCGAAGAAGTGATATCTCCCACACTACAGTGCAGACTTTTTCTGCTTGAATGTCAGAGATTCTTCGCGGAGTTTATACTGAGTGATAATGAAGTGCTCAGAATGACATGCCGCACGCTAGGTAGTAATCGCATACGCCGAATTACCGACTTGACGCTCAAATTCATCAAGTGATAAAGTAAACAGGGGTTTTTTAACTTACTAAGCAAATTGTGTTCTAAGGAGGAAATGGCACACAATGAATATGATTGTCTGCGCAAAACAAGTGCCTGACCCGGAAGCACCGCCAGCCAGTTTCAAGATTGACCCGGCTACCAATAAAGCGGTGCCCCCGCCAGGCGTACCACCCGTCGTTAGCCCGTTTGATGAGCAAGCGGTAGAAGCTGCTCTCAGAATCAAAGACGCCACCAGGGGTGATAAGATTTCCGTCATCAGTCTGGGCGTCAACCTGTTGAGAGATGTCGTCAAGAAGCCGCTCTCTATGGGTGCTGACGAACTGATTCTCTTGGAAGACCCGGCGTTTGCGGAAGGTGATAGCTGGTCAACTGCCTACGCTCTGGCAATGGCTATCAAGAAAATCGGCCCATTCGATATTGTCTTCTGTGGACGGCAGGCGGCGGATACGGATGCCGGTCAGGTCGGCTCTGCGATTGCTGAAATCCTGGGAATTCCCAGCGTTACCATTGCCAAAAAGGTAGAAGTCACCGATGGTAAGGCAAAGGTAGAAAGAGTCACCGCCGATGGTTATGAGGTGGTCGAAGTATCCCTGCCGGCTCTTATTACTATAAGCAACGAGCTTGGGGAACCACGCTACGCTACCATCAAGGGTATTATGGCGGCGAAGCGTAAGGAACCGATTATCTGGAAACCGGCAGATATCAGTGTGGATGCTGGTCAGATTGGCGCCGCCGGGAGCTGCAGTAAAATGCTCAGGCTCTTCCAACCTGTAAAGGAAGGTAAATGTGAGATCATAACCGGTGACAATGAGGAAGAAGCCGCCGGCAACCTCGCGAAAAAGCTCATGGAGGCGAAGCTGTTCTAGGGAGTCTTCAGGACTTTTCTAACAGTGAAGGAGAGAAATGGCTGATAATAAAGGTGTGTTGGTTATTGCAGAGTTCGTAAATGGTGCTTTAGCACCCATTGCGAAAGAAATGCTCGGGGCCGCTCGCAAGCTGGTAGGCGGTCTGGGTGAAGAGGTAAGCGCTGTGCTCATCGGTAGTGGGATTGCAGGCGTTGCGGCGGAAGCAATCAGCTTCGGTGCTGATAAAGTCTACGTTGTCGATGACCCGTTGTTGAAAGATTACCGCACGGATTCTTATGTGGCTGTGGCTGAAAAGGTGGTCAAGCAGGTTAATCCGCGTATTGTCCTTGCCGGGCAAACCACCATCGGGCGCGATTTAGCACCGCGGCTTGCCTTTAGATTGAATACCACAGTCACTCTGGATTGCATTGACCTGGAGATTGACGCAAGCACGAAACTACTATTGAAGACCAAACCTGTCTATGGCGGTAATGCCCGTGCTATCTTCAGCAGTGAACGGCTACCACAGATGGCGACAGTGCGTGCCAAGACAATGACAGCTCTGGCTCCAGATAGCGGGCGTAAGGGAGAAACGATTACTGTTGCTGCTGGTCTTGATGCCGCTGGTATTAGGACAAACGTACTCCAGAAAGTTGTTGCTGAAGTTGTCGGTATCAAGCTAGAAGACGCTCCGGTGATTGTTACCGGTGGCAGAGGCATAGGCGGACCTGAAGGTTTCAAACAGCTTGAAGAACTTGCCAAGATACTCAAGGGTGCCGTTGGTGCCACGCGACCGCCGTGTGATAGTGGTTGGGTACCTGAAACCATGCAGATTGGTCTAACTGGTAAGATTGTCTCCCCGGATACTTATATTGCGGTAGCATTATCCGGTTCCAGCCAGCATATGGCAGGATGTTCCGGTTCTAAGAACATCATCGCCATTAACCGTGATGCGGAAGCGAACATCTTTAAGGAAGCCCGCTTTGGTGTTGTTGGCGACTGGAAGAAAATAGTCCCTGCATTCCAGACAAAGATTAAGGAATTGCTGGGCAGATAATAGCTGGTGGTTTTTTGCTAAACAGATGGGGCTACTCGTGAGGGTAGCCCTTTTCTTTGTGAAACTAGGTATTTGAAATGAGAAATTGTACGACTCCGTGCAGTTCCAATTTGTCTCTCATGCGGAATCCTGTAAGATATTTGGAATCGGGATATTAGGTATAAAATCGGAATTTAAAGATTAGTGTTTAGATATTAGAGCTTGTAGGGTAGTTAGGGCTAGATGGTGACTAGAATCCCATCATTTGCGCTGCCCATTCGGCAAGCTTCATTACATAGTTAGGGATAACGCCGAGCAGTAAAACACCGAAGCAGGCGAGAAAAAGAGCCAGTCGTAGCGCGCCGGAAGAGGATACACTTCCCTCAAACTTAGGCTCATCTAACCACATTACCTTTACTACTCTGAGATAGTAGTAGGCTGATATGACACTGTTCAACACGGCAATAATAACCAACCATAACAGATTTTGCTGTACCGCGGCGCTAAAAATGTAGAACTTGCCCATAAAACCGGCGGTCAGTGGAATTCCGGTTAGAGAAATAAGACACAGGGTTAAGGCTAAAGCCAGTAACGGCGACCTCTTCCCGACTCCGGCATAATCTTCAATCAGGTCGCTACCTACCTTGTTTGAGATAGCAATAATAGCAATAAACGCCCCCATATTTGTCACAGCATAGCCCGCCAGGAAAAAGATAACACTGCTTTGTCCTAAAAAGTCATGGCTTTTAGAAAGACCCATTGTGGCAATACCCAGCATGAGGTAACCTGCCTGGGCTATGCTAGAATAACCCAGCATGCGCTTGATATTGACTTGAGGGATAGCCACGATATTACCTACCGTCATACCTATTGCTGCAAGAACGGCAAATATAATTCCCCAGTCCTGACTTAACCATGTAGGAAGGTCAAATGCGGTGTAGAATATACGGAGAATAATGGCAAAGCCGGCAGCTTTACTTGCTACGGAAAGGTAGGCAGTGATGGGTGTCGGCGCTCCTTCATATACGTCAGGGACCCACATCTGGAATGGGAAAGCGGCAATCTTGAAACCAAACCCCACTATTAACAGTATTAAACCCAGCAGGAGCCCAAAGCTGGCAGAACCTCCAGCAAGAGAGAGAGTCCCGATAGCTTGAGCGATATCTCCCAGTTGTGTCTTTCCTGTGAACCCGAAGACAAATGCCATACCATAGAGCAATATCGCTGAAGCGATTGCTCCAAGCAACATATATTTCAGGGAAGCTTCCGTAGATTTGGAGTCTTTAAGAAAACCAACCAGGGCATAAAGAGAGATACTGATTAATTCCAGTGCTACAAAAATTGTGATTAGCTCCGTTGCCGCTGTAAGTAACGTCATACCAAGTGTGGATAAAAGCACCAGTGCATAGTACTCGCCTTGAAAACGAGTGAACTTAGATACATAATCGGTTGAAGCTAAAATCACCAGCGCAGAAATAACCAGGAACAAGAACTTAAAGAACAAGGCAAATTTATCCACCGTCAGCATGTCGTTAAATGTGGTTTGAGGATTGCCACACCATAAACCTACAGCGCAGCCGAAGGATATTGCCAGTCCTGCCAGACTAATTACCGCCAGTAAGCTTTTTCGCTGGAGAAACAGGTCAAGTAAAATCACCACAATTGCGCTGACAAGCAGGACTATTTCTGGCGTTATTAACACAAGGTCCAAAAGTTCACTCCTTATGCCGTTTTACCCAAACTCTACTTTACTACCCACCGAGCAAATTTATTATGGGTGTGATTCCTGTTTTAATCACATTGGTCAGTATTGACGGATAAACACCAACCAAGAAAATCATGATGATGAAAATAGCCGAATATACTCTTTCCAATTTATCAGCATCATGGACACCATTAAACTTATCCTGCGGTGCATTGTAAAAAACCCGCTGTAAAAGCCATAAAATGTATCCTGCCCCCAGTAAAATGCCGAGTATAGATATTACTGTGAATACCTTAGCAATTGGGAAGGCGCCAACCAGAATATCACTTTGAAAACTACCTAAAAAGGTCATAAATTCGGCAATAAAACCACTCGTAGAAGGCACTCCCATTGCCCCCAGGCCGGCAATTGTAAAGATTACGGTAATAATTGGAATCTGCCTGGCTAAACCACCCATTTTATTGATATCACGCTCGTGGGTATTATGCATAACTATGCCGGCGGTAGCAAAGAGAAGTCCTGTGATAAGACCGTGACTGAACATCTGTAATGTGGCGCCGGTCAAACTGACGGTAGTCAAACTAAAAATACCCAGTAATACAAAGCCCATATGACTGACACTACTGTACGCAATTAGCCTCTTAATATCGGTTTGTTTCAATGTAACTGCCGCGCCGTATATTATATTGACCATCGCCAAACTTATTAAAATCGGGGCAAATTGTCTGGCTGCATCGGGAAATATGGAGACACAAACACGTATCATTCCGTAGCCACCCATTTTTAGCAGGGTCCCTGCCAGCACTACACTCACCGCTGTCGGCGCATCGGTATGGGCATCAGGTAACCACGTGTGGAATGGGAAGACGGGTAATTTGACAGCAAAACCACCAAGCAATAAAAAGAACATTAGGGCTTGCGGAACAACCGGGATATAGGAAGCAATCCCTCGTGCGGTTATATCGACCATACTGAGACTATGGGTAGTAAAATAAACACTCAGGATGCCTGCCAACATCATAGCGCTACCAAACAAGGTGTAAAGAACATACTTGAAGGCTGAATATTCTTTCCTGCCGGCTCCCCAGATAGAGATTAAGAAGAACATGGGAATAACTTCGATTTCCCACATGATGAAGAAGAGCAGGAAGTCCAGCGAAGCGAATACACCGAGAATACTCATTTCCAGTAGTAGGAGCCATGCAAAATATTCCCTCGGGCGGAGGTCAATTTTCCAGGAGATTAAAACGACGAGGAAACCAAGCAACGTCATTAAGAAAAAGAGCGGGAGACTCACACCGTCTAGACCTACATGGTAATAAGCATTAATTAAAGGAATCCAGGATGCCTTTTCTTCGAACTGTATTACACCAGCCATTGTTGGTGACCTATCGAAACTAAAGAATACACAGATAGCTAAAATTAGAGGGATCAAAGTAAATATTGCTGCGATATATTTAATCAGCTTTGCTCGTGAATTAGATGTACAAGCTATTAAAATTGCTCCCAGAGCAGGGAGGAAAATTATCAATGATAGAATATTAAAATTCAATCTTCTACCCCCTACGAGTATTTACCTGTTAACCAAATAAAAACAAACAGACAATTAGTGCGACAATGCCCAACCCGATGATTAAGCCATAGAGCTGTAACTGTCCAGTTTGTACCTTCCTCATCGTTTTACCAGCGATCAATGTAGTGTCAGCTACACCGTTTACTGCACCATCTACACCCTTTTGATCGAATGATTTAAACCACCCGAATAAGTTACGTACAATAAACCCCTGTACGAAATTAGTATTGATACCTCCATCGATGACTTTGCTATCGAAGAGTTGAAATACTCGGAAGATACCGCCCATCAAAACTTTCTTTACAATGATTCCTTCATACAACTCGTCAACCCAGTATTTGTTATAAAACAACTTATACAATGCTGAGAATCTTTTCCCGATTGCTTCTGCTGATAACCACTTTTTACTATAGACTGCATATGCCGTAAAGATTCCCAGCCCTGCCAGTATCAGAGATAGCCACGGTAATGGATGAGCGAAGATGCCAAAAAGCCCTTCAACAACACTGTACGTTTCACCATGACCGAAAAATGCACTGAACCCACCGGTGACATTAAGCAGGCCGGAACCGCATGCCAGAATAGCCAGGATTATTAGAGGTATTGTCATCACTGAGGATGATTCATGAAGGTGTTCCTTGCCTCTATATTCCCCACCAAAGGTCAGGAAGATAACGCGGAACATGTAAAAAGCGGTCATAAATACGGTTATCATCGCTAGGGCAAATAGGACAGGTTGATTTTCCAGAGATTTGACTAGTATCTCATCCTTGCTCCAGAATCCTGATAGAGGCCAGATACCAGCGAGGCTCAATGCTCCGATCACAAAGGTAGCATATGTTCGTGGCATCACTTTGCGTAAACCACCCATTTCTCTCATGTCAAAGGTCTTGGTAGCATGGTTGACACTACCGGCGCCAAGGAATAGCAAAGCTTTGAAGAAGGCATGATTAAACAAATGAAAGATGCCGACAGCGACACCACCAGTCGCCAGACCGAGCATCATATAACCAAGTTGGCTGATAGTAGAATAAGCCAGAACCCGCTTTATATCGTTCTGTACCAAACCTATCGAGGCGGCGAAAATAGCCGTAAACCCGCCGACAGTAGCTACTGTCTGCAAAGCAACTGCCGAGTGCTCAAAGAGGGGATAAGTGCGGGCGACCAGAAAGACACCAGCGGCGGCCATCGTAGCAGCATGGATTAAAGCGCTAACAGGAGTTGGACCTTCCATAGCATCTGGTAACCATACATGTAGTGGGAATTGAGCTGATTTACCCACTGCACCGGCAAATATACCAATAGCTCCCCAGGTGAGGACGTTACCTGCCAGCACTCCGCTAATTGCCATTTGATGCAGTTCGGCAGTATCAAAAGTGCCGGTATTAGCGTACAAATAGATCATTCCGGCTAAGAACCCGAAATCTCCGATACGGGTAACAATAAAAGCCTTTTTTGCGGCATTGGCGGCAGAGGGTCGGTGGAACCAGAATCCAATAAGCAGATAAGAACACAACCCTACTAATTCCCAGAATACGAACATTAATAACAAGCTATTCGCCAACACCAAGCCTAGCATGGCAGTGGTAAACAGAGACATATGAGCGTAATAACGGTGATAACCGGCATCGCCATGCATATAACCCTGTGAGTATATCTGCACCATTAAACTAACCACAGTTACGACAATAAGCATCACTGCAGTCAGCGAATCGACTATTATCCCAAGATTGATGGTAGCTCCACCCTCGATAATCACCCATGAAATATTTGGGACCTCTAACTCATGATGTGGTTCGCCGAGCACTGTTACTAACACCCAGATTGAAAGCAGTAAAGAGGTAGCTACAGCCGCAATAGTAACATAACCTGCAATCTTCGGTTTATCCTTGAAGAAAGGTTTGAGTATCAAGGAAATTATTGCCCAAGATAGGAGCGGTATTAGAAAGATTAACCAAATATATTGATTCTGATCGAACATTATGCTACCACTTCATCAAATCGATTTTTCCAGCATCAATGGTTTCACGACTACGATAGATGGCAATAATAATTGCCAAACCCACAGCTGTTTCAGCCGCCGCCACTGCAATAGTAAATATCGCAAAGACCTGCCCGGTCAATTGTAGCGGCACGATGTATCGGGAAAAAGCAACCAGAGCAATGTTTACTGCACTCAGCATGATTTCAATGCACATCAAAATAACTATGGCATTATGTTTGGATAAAGCGCCATACAAACCTATAGAGAATAATATGGCTGATAAAATTAGATAATGCTCTAACCCGATTGACATTTATTTCTTGTCCTTTACTAAAACAATCGCACTTAAAACAGTGGCGAGTAAAAGAATCGGAATAATCTGCAGAGGTAAAACAAAACCGTCTTCACCGAAAAGTTTAACCGCCAATTTGGAAGTGGTATTTGCTTCTGGTAATACATTAGATACTTGCCATTGGGTACTGAGTATCGCATAGCATACCCCGCCGAAGAACAGCGCCACTACGAATAAAGCCGGAATACGGAATTTATTTGATGGACTTCCTAGCGGAACCTCTCTGGTTAACATGATTGCCAGAATGATTAATATTCCTATGGCGCCAACGTAAATCAGAACCTGAATTGCCGCCAGAAAATCTGCATTCAGCAAAATATATACTCCTGCTATGCCTATGAAGCTCAGAATGAGCAACATGGCGGCTCGAAATACATTACGTAGCAGAACCACGCCTAAAGCGGCAACTACGATGATTACAGCAAAAATCCAAAAGGCTATTACCTGTCCCATTTATCACCTGTCAATTAGTAAAGTCTGCATGGGTAACTTGGATTCATTTTCAGGACTAAAATAACCGCTGGGTATTCGTTTCTCCGAAGGCATTAAATCTTCCCCGGTTAAAATAAAGTTCTTTCGGCTATATGCAGATTTTTCATAATCACAACTCATAAATAAACATTTTACGGGGCAAGACTCCACACATAGTCCACAAGAGATACAGATGCCGATATCCTGTTCTATCTTATCCACTTTTAATTTCTTGTTCTCATCCCTGGAGGTTACGACAATGAGACAACCCGCTGGACAAGCGCGACTACAAGCGCTACAGGCATTACAAACATTTTTATCCCAGACAAGCTGATTCCCGCGAATCCGACGAGAAACATACAATCTCTCTTCCGGATATTGAGTGGTAATAGGTCTACGGAAAAAGTGTTTTAAGGTTAACGCCATCCCTTTGGCAATACCTTTCCCGTACCGTTCAAACTTCAACTTTTTTATCTCCCGTCAGCCTGTAAAATTTAGACCAGAACAATATTAGCACTGCAGTCACTACGAAATTAATGGCGACTATCACCCACTGTGAGAGATCGGGTAAGGTAATTACCTGAAGTCCGGTAATGAGTAAGTTAATCAATGCCAAAGGCAGAAGGAACTTCCAGGCAAAACCCATCACCTGGTCAATCCGTATACGTGGCAAGGTAGAACGTACCCAGATTATTAATATAAAGACAGCAACCATTTTAATTAAAAACCAGAGTATCGGAGGCAGTAATGGGCCTCTCCAACCACCGAGGTAAATGGTGGCTATAATCGCTGAAATTGCCAGCGCCTCTGCGTATTCTGTCAGGAAAAACAGGGCAAACTTGATACCGGAGTACTCAATATTAAAACCGGCAACAATCTCAGACTCAGCCTCCAGGAGGTCGAACGGAGTACGGTTAATCTCTGCCAGCGCCGCAATAAAATAAATGATAAAACCCAGCGGCTGTAACAGGATAAAAGGAATGTTTTGTGATTCCACAATACTATTCATAGATAGATTACCGGTAAGTAACACCACACCGATAATCGATAAAGCAAGCGGAATTTCATAACTCACTACTTGAGCAATCACACGCATAGCGCTAATCAAAGCGTATTTATTATTAGAAGCCCAACCCGCCATCAATATACCAACGACACTTACAGAACTGATAGCCACGATATAGAGAATACCTATGTTGAGGTCTACCAGCGCCACGCCGTTCTGGAGAGGGATAACTGCAAAAATCATTAGAGTCGGGATAAAGGCGATTGCCGGAGCTAATAGATGCAATAATCCATCGGCGTTTTGGGGAATGATATCTTCCTTAATTAATATCTTGATGGTATCAGCTACTGGTTGGATGATACCGAAGGGTCCGGTACGATTGGGACCGATGCGTATCTGGAAACGTCCCAGTACCCGTCGCTCGATGTATATAAACGCCATAACACCCAGTATCACAAAAACGAAAAGGATGACAATAAAAATTAACATATGGCTCCAGAATCCGCCGGGCCAATCTGGAGGCAATGCGGAAGCGTAAAGTATATTTGGGTTTGTATTAGTAATGAATGTTGACAACACTAACGGTCTACCTCTCCTAAACAAATATCAATACTACCGAAGATGACGATAGCATCTGCAATTTTTACGCCGGTCATTAATTCACGAAGCACCTGCAAATTGATGAACGATGAAGGTCTGACATGGAAACGGTACGGATTAGTCGAACCATCGGACACCAGATAAAAGCCCAGCTCACCTTTCGGGGCTTCGATGTGCCCGTATGCCTCGCCTTTCGGAGGACGTAAAACACGCGGTACTTTTGATTGAATCTCACCGGATGGCATTTGTGCCATCGCTTGTTTAATGATGCGAATGCTCTGATGCATTTCCTCAATTCTCATGCGGTAACGGTCATATATATCTCCCACGGAGCCGACCGGTACATCAAAATCAAAGCGGTCATAAATGGAATAGGGGTCTGCTTTTCGGATATCCCAGTTCACCCCACTGGCACGGAGCACTGGTCCAGAGACGGAGCAATTAATAGCGGTCTCCCGTTTTAAGATGCCGATATTCTTTGTGCGCATGAGCAATATTTCATTTTCGGCAAGAAGTTGGTCATACTCGGCTATAAAACCGGGTAAACTATCAATGTATCTTTTAAGAGCAGGGAGAAACTCTTCAGGAATATCCTGACTGACACCACCGATGCGCAAATAGTTATAAGTAAGCCTCTGTCCGCAAACCATCTCGAAGAGGTCCAGAATTTTTTCTCTTTCACGGAACATATATAGCAGAGGAGTCATAAAAGCTCCGAGTTCATTCAATAAAAACCCAACTGTCATAAGATGACTGGAAATCCGCATCAGCTCCGTCATAATGACCCGCAGATATTCAGCCCTTTCCGGAACCTGAATTCCTGCAAGTTTTTCTACTGCCAGAACATAAGCCTGATTATTTGACATAGATGTCAGATAATCCATTCTATCTGTAAAAACAATATCTTGAGTGTAATTTAATCCTTCCGCCAGTTTCTCGATTCCCCGGTGTAAATAGCCGAAAACTGGTTCGACATCTTGTATGACTTCGCCATCGAGAGTGAAGCGCATGCGGAATAACCCATGAGTGCTGGGATGCTGAGGTCCCGCGTTAACGACAAAAGGCTCGGTCTTGAATGTCATTGTAACTTGAAATCCTTCCTTAATGGGTGTCCTTGAAATCCCTCCCAGAGCATTATTCTTTTCAGATTAGGATGGCCCTCAAATTTGATACCCATAAGGTCGTAGACTTCTCTCTCCTGGAAATTGGCGCCGTTCCACAGACTAACCACCGAAGGAACGGTAGGATTTTCACGGTTAGTACAGCGTGTCTTCAGTATTAGACCGTGATTATGCTCTAACGAGACAAGGTAATAAACAACTTCAAAATAAGTATTGTAATCAACAGCCGTTATGAAGTTAAGGTAGTCAAAATCAAAACCGGGGGTATTTTTCAGGAATGAAGCAATTTGAAATATGGATTCGGGCTTAACAACAATGGTATTCCCGCTCGAGTCAACGAGACTTCCTGGAAATTGTGTCTCTAATTTAGCGCTTATTTCTGTAGCTGGGAGTGCTAAGGTCATGATTGTTCCTTTTTCTTAGCAATACTTTGGTGTTTTATTTTTTCCTGTAACGCCTGTATTCCATGTAGCAAAGTTTCAGGACGTGGAGGACATCCCGGAATATAAATGTCTACCGGGATTATCATATTTATACCAGGAACGACGCTGTAGGAGTGGCGGAAAAGTCCACCACTGATAGCACACGAGCCCATCGCTATCACCCACTTCGGTTCCGCCATTTGTTCGTATATTCTCTTATATGTCGGTGCCATCTTCCATGTTAAAGTTCCGCATGCAATCAATAAATCAGCCTGGCGTGGAGACGGGCGGAATATTTCCATACCGAAGCGAGAAATGTCAAAGCGAGAAGCAGCGGTGGCAATCATCTCGAAAGCACAACATGCTAAACCAGAGTTGATAGGCCAGATTGAAGAACGACGTGACCAATTGATTATTGCATCGACTGTTGTTAACAGAATATTACGGCTAATATCCTCTTCTAACCAGCTATCAGGGTCTTTAATAGGCTGTTTATACAGTTTTCTTGCTGCTTCAATGGCTTCACCTTCTGTTCTGTCCAGCTCAATATCAGGATAGATATATGGTTTTGAGATGTCTTCTATACCCATTCTAGTGCTTTCTTCTTCCACGCATAAATATAACCAATGACAATAACGAATACAAAGATAAGTACACTAGTCAATGCCGGCATTCCTAAAAGCTTCAATTGAACTGCCCAGGGATAGAGAAATGCTACCATAACATCTAATGTTAAAAATATCAGAGCATAAAAATAGTAGCGGAAATTGAACTGAACCCATGTTTTACCTATGGTCTCCATACCGCATTCATAGGTGGAGGTCTTAACGGAATTAGGTTTGTGGAGAACAACACGAACATATCTGAGCAGAACGGGTAAACCGAGGGCAATAACTGCAAACAGAATACCTGCGATGAGGAAGTAGGCAATGTAACCGAAATCAGTCAACAATTTCCTCCTTCAAGCGGGTATAACGTATTTCATTTAAATCTTCAGGAGATTTTAGGCTGGCAACCATTCGTAATTAACTGGCTTTCTCCAGTTCATTCTCATAGAACGCCATATTATAACCGGTCTTTTCGGCTTTCATAATGACATAGCCGGGAGGATTTGCCTTGACCTCAATAACAGTTCCGGTCATGTTAGCGATTTTATAACCGCCGGGCCAAACCGGCCTGTCTGCTACCTTAACTTTGTCACCCACACTAAATTTTGCCATAATCAATCCTTTTACTATTACCGCTATTTTTCAAAAGGCTTGTGCCTTGTGAGATATTATTCTGTACATTCTAATTGCTTGCATTAAAGCTTCAGGCCACGACAGACAACCCGGCAGGTAGACATCGACTGGGACAATAATTCTCCAGCAACTATTACCCTCCAGTGCTCAAAACGGTTACAGTATATCACACACTTTTTTGCAAAAGCAAGAGGTTACATCCTTAATTTGCGGTACGCATTATTGGCGGATGTGAAGTGTATTTTTATGCTAACTAGCTTGCCTTATGCAATTCGCCTCCTCTTATTTGGGAATTCAAGGCAGTTGGGTTTCAGCGGATACTTGAATTGTCTCCCTTGTGGCGGTATAGTGGGGAAAGATTTAGCTTCATTGCTACGAGTGAAATGAGTGGTTTTCCGGTGATGGCGAACAAAAAGAAAGAACATCAAAGCGCATCTCAAACTGAGCGTGAAGGATTCAGTCTTGCACTGATTGAACCAGTGATGTTTTCTTTACTAAGGAAAATTATGGCATACCTTCAGCCACGAAAGGTAAAGGCTTATGTAGTTGGTGGGTTTGTCCGTGACGCATTGCTGGGTCGTGAAACGGCTGACATCGACCTGGCAGTCACGGCAGATGCACTGGAGATTGCCCTCGGTATGGCAGAGGCACTTAACGGTACATATGTCCTGCTAGATAGCGAAAACAAAGTCGGGCGGGTGGTTCTTACTTCCAGAAAGGCGGAAGGAGAACAAAGCGTAATCGATATCTCGACCATCGCCGGTACACTGGAAGACGACTTGGCACGGCGCGATTTTTCTATAAATGCTCTGGCACTCGACCTCAAGGAGCTGGTGGCAGGTAAGGCGGTTGCGAGTCTCGTCGACCCATACAAGGGGCGTGACGACCTTGACCGCAGTATCGTGCGCAGTATCCGCGAGGAAAACCTATCAGCCGACCCGGTGCGCCTTTTACGTGCCGTCCGTCTTGCCGTCGAGTTGGGTTTCCGTATTGAACAAAAGACTAAGGAACAAATCCGTCGTTCTGTCGCTTTACTGGCGTCGGTTCCCGGGGAACGCATTAGAGAAGAGCTGTTGCGTCTTTTTGCCATTTCGCGGGGAGGGCAATTTCTCTTTGACCTCGATGAATTGGGGTTACTGACGGTTCTGATTCCCGAACTTGCCATGACTAAAGGCGTGGAACAACCAGTAGAGCATCACTGGGATATTTTTGCTCACTCCGTAATGACAGTGAGCGCCGTCGATTACCTGTTACATCAGGGGATGTGGGAGTATCAACAGGATAACATCCTTGAGATGGTGCCGTGGTCGGAAGAATGTGTCCGTCATTTTGAAAAATCCGTTGCCGTCGGTAGTAGTCGGCGGACACTTCTCAAATTGGCGGCGCTCCTCCATGATATTGCCAAACCACAGTCCAAGGCGATTGATGGTAAAGGACGGATGCGGTTTCTGGGACATTCGGAACAGGGAGCCGAAATGGTCTCCCATATTCTGGAAAGGCTCAGATTTAGTACCCGAGAAATAAAATTGGTGGCTGACGTGGTAAAATACCATTTAAGGCCTACCCAAATGGGTCAGCCGCCGTCACACCATGCCATATATCGGTATTTTCGTGACACCGGCGATGCGGGTATAGATATCCTGTATTTGAGCCTGGCTGACCATCTGGCAACGAGGGGACCGGGATTGATTCCGGCAAATTGGCGAAAGCATGCCGATGTTGTGCGACATGTTCTGGAGGAACATTACAATCAGGAAAAAATCACCCTGCCGCCCAAACTGGTTGACGGCAACGACCTGATGAATATCTTCGGGTTAAAGCCGGGACCGAAATTGGGGGAACTTCTGGAAATGGTACGGGAAGCTCACGCAACTGGGGAGTTGACGACCAGGGAAGAAGCGTTAGAATATATACATAACGTATTAACCGAGGGAAAGAAGTAAATGAAGAGGACGCATAGCAGGTTTTCACCTGTAATCCTCTGGGTTCTCTTATCTTGTTTAATTTTATTCGTTGGTTGTTCAAAATCAAACGTTGAATCCAGTATGGAATTACTGTACCAGATGGATCTGTCTACGATTGATAAAGGCAAACAAGAAGAAATTATTAACGACACGATCAAGGTGTTGACTTTGCGTGTCCAAGCTCTAGGTATTAAAAAACCCATGATTGAACGACTTGGTGAGAGTCAAATAGTTATCAGATTCTCTGGGGTAACTATTACTGATGTTCAAGCGGAGCGCATTGGCCGAACGGCGCTACTGGAATTTCGCGAACTAGTTCAGACTAAGGATGCCCAAGGCAATGTAATTGAGGAGAGATGGGTACCAGCGACCGGCACCTATAATGGAGAGATAAAAGTACTGAACAGCAGTTACTTAAAGAGAAATACAGAGATAAGAGTTAGTAGTCTTGGTGCAATAGAGCTTTATTTCGAGTGGGATGAAGAAGGTGCTGTACTCTTTAAAGAGATAACCACAAGACTACTTAACAAACCCTTGGGTCTTTACGAAGGTTCCGGAGATGATGCACTACCTCTCTTAGGAGAAGATGGAGAACCGATAGCGCCAATTGTACAGGCGGTGCTTACGACAGATTGTGTAATCACCGGACTAAGTCGTCAGGAAGCTACAGAACTTTCTAAACAATTGAATGCCGGACGTCTACCCATTCAATTGAAGTTAATTGGAGTGCAGTCTACAACACATTAAAGTCATAAACTAGAAGGAAAGAAATAAATGTCAAGAAACAGCTGGGTATTCGTTACTATCATCATCATATTTGCTCTGAGTCTTATCGCGCTACTCGTAAACCCAATAAAAATTGGGAATTTCACAAGGAGTGGCATTGTTTACGGTCTTGACTTGGAAGGCGGCGTCCGTCTGGTTTATAAGGCAGACCTGACAGGGGTGGAGGAAAGTAATGAAAAGGAAGTTGTCAACGATGTCATTGCCGTTATAGCCAACCGTGTTAATCCGCTGGGTGTTACCGAACCCAATATCGAGCACCGTGGTGCCGACCAGATAGTGGTGGAACTCCCGATGCCCAAAGGCGGTCTTACAGAAGTGCAGAAGGAGCGTATCGGCCGGACGGCACTACTGGAATTCCGCGAACTGGTTCAAACTCTGGATGCAGATGGTAATGTAATAGAGGAGGAATGGATACCGGCAACAGGTACTTATAACGGAGAGACGAAGGTTCTGAATAGTAGCCTGTTTAAAACAAATACGGAGCTTAGAGTTAGTAGTCTTGGTGCAGTTGAGCTTTATTTCGAGTGGAATGAAGAGGGCGCGGCGCTCTTTAAGGAGATAACCACGAGGTTGCTTAACAAGCCTTTGGGGATTTACGAAGGTTCGGGTAATGATGCACTACCTCTCTTGGGGGAAGATGGGAAGCCGATAACACCCATTGTACAGACGGTGCTTACAAATGACGGAGTCGTCACGGGTCTCAGCCGTAAAGAAGCTGCAGAACTTTCACAACAATTGAATGCCGGGCGTATACCCGTTCCATTAGAGTTAATCGGGGAAAAGCTAGTAGACCCGTCGTTGGGAACTGACTTCATTAAATTGAGTGTGCGGGCAGGTATCATCGGTATTGCGGCAGTTATGCTTTTTCTGATTGCCTACTACCGTGTTCCGGGTGTGGTTGCCGCACTGGCGCTCGCTTTCTATGGAGCGTTAACACTGGCAATTTTCAAGCTAATACCCGTCACGATGACCCTATCAGGCATTGGCGGTTTCGTGTTGTCTATGGGTATGGCAATCGATGCCAATGTGCTTATCTTTGAGCGTATGAAAGAGGAGCTTCTGGCAAAAACGACATTAAGCTCCGCTATGGAATCGGGGTTCAGCCGGGCGTGGACTGCTATCTGGGATAGCAATGTGACCACTATCATCGCCTGTCTGGTGCTTTATTGGGTAGGAGATACAGTCGCCTTTGGCGGTACGGTGAAGGGTTTTGCGCTGACTCTGGGTATAGGCGTGCTGGTCAGTATGTTCACTGCCGTTCTCGCCAGCCATACCTTATTGCGTATGGTGGTTCGTACAGGATTGTCAAAACAAACCGAACTCTTTAAGCCATATACGGGAAGGAGACTGGCGTGATAAATATTGTAAGTAATAGGCTGTGGTTTTTTATTATTTCTAGCATTTTACTGGTGGTGGGTATTGTATCCCTCTCGATTTTCGGATTAAAGACTGGAATTGATTTTGCTAGTGGTTCTCTTTTAACCGTGAAATTTGAACAGACGGTTATTCCTGTCGACGTTGAAAAAGAACTGCCCGGTTTTGGTTTCGTCGGCACAGTCGAAACTGATGCTCAAGGTAATATCGTCATCCGGACGGTAGAATTAACCGCGCAGGAGAAAACGACTCTTAAGGACGATTTAACCGCTAAGTTCGGGGCTTTGACAGAGCTGGGTTTTGAGAATGTCGACCCGATTGTTGCCAAACAAACCGCGCAGGCGGCTATTTGGGCTACAGCAATCGCATCAATTGGTATCCTCCTCTATATCGCTTTTGCCTTCCGCAAGATGCCCAAGCCTTTCCATTTCGGTGTATGCGCTGTAGCTGGACTCCTGCTGGATGTCATAGTTGTGCTGGGAGTTTTCTCGATTCTGGGTAAAGTGGCGAATTGGGAGATTGACTTGGCGCTGGTTACTGGTATCCTGACTGTCATTGGTTACGCGGTCAATGATACCATTGTTGTCTTTGACCGTATCAGGGAGAACCAGAAGAGGTACCCGGGGGTGGATTTCGGGCTGGTGGTCAACAATAGTCTGATGGATGTGATGACTCGTGAACTCGCGACCGGCGTGGGTGTGCTGTTTGTGCTGATTGCCCTCTTGCTTTTTGTCGGTCCGACCATTAAAAACCTGGTCGTTGTACTGATGGTGGGCATATATTTCGGCACGTTTACCTCGGTTTTTGTGGCAGCCCCGCTACTGGTTGTCTGGGAAAAGGGTGGCTGGGGGAGTTTATTCTCCCGAAAGCAAATACCGAACAAAACAGCCGAAGTCCGGGGTTAATTGACATAGCGTAAATTTATTTGGTATGCTAAAAAAGCTGGAGCAGGCATGACAGATACGTGCTTGTCATAGCCGGGCTAATTGCAGTGGTAAAGAGCCACAGGACTGGCAAATCCTGTGGCTCTTTTTATGGGGGTGAAAAACCAGTGAATGCTTTTTCAAGTAAAAGCGGGGCAGTGAAACTGGCGCTGTGTGTTGTTCTCTTTCTGATTGCTCTAAAGGTGGCTGTTTCCATCATTACCAAAAGCATCAGCATTACCGCGCAGGCAACGGACAGCTTGCTGGATTTATTTGCTATCGGCGTCGCTTTCCTTGCCGTCCGTGTCGCCAGTGAGCCGGCTGACGAGGAACATCCATTTGGTCACGGCAAGATGGAGGGTGTGGCTTCGATTGTTCAGGCAGGACTGATTCTTACAGCGGTCGCCTTTATCGTCTACTCTGCTATCGACCGTATTCTTCATGGTACTCCACTGGAACTCACGACAGCTGGTATTGGTGTCATGTTCGTTTCCGTCATTGCCAGTATTTTCTTGTCACGCCACTTACAACGGGTCGCAAAATCAACCGGCTCGACAATAGTAGATGCCCTGGCGAAAAATATCAACGCTGATATCTATTCGGCGGCGGGAGTGCTGATAGGACTGGTTGTGGTGCAGTTCACGAAACTTCTGGTTCTTGATTCGGTCATCGCGCTAATCATGTCAGTGCTGATATTGAGGTCGGCCTACCAGGTTGTCAGGCGGTCGTTCACGGAACTGACTGACACGCGTCTCCCAGAGGAAGAACATGAGGCGCTGCTTGCCTGTATCAAAGAGCATGTTGACCGGTTTCCGGGATTTCATGAAGTGCGCAGTCGGCGTGCTGGGAGCCAGCGTTTTGTAGATTTGCATCTCGTCATGCGCCGCAATGCCAGTGTGGAAGAGGCACACGATATGTGCGACCATCTGGAACAGGATATCAAACATCGTTTACCGGATGCTAGTGTGGTGATTCACGTTGAGCCATGTAACCGAGGGGACTGTCCGGTGTGTTTAATTGTCCAGTGCGAGTTGCGAGGGACTACCGGCTAAAGCGTTAGATAATCTGTTGAATGCCGGAAATGATGAACCAACCCCCGAAACCGAGAAGTAACAGACTACAGATAATAAAGATGCCCGTTTGGAATTTCTTCCCCCAGAGTGTTTTCGTGCGGTAAATCACGAACGATACTATTGATAACCAGATAAGGTCGCAAGTCCAGTGTGTCAGAATAAAGATGGGGAGCCCGGCCATCCCGAATTCCATGAATTTCATCACGAGCGTTATGCCCACGGTTGCCCACCAGAGCAGGAAGAAAGGATTACTGGCGCTCATAATAATGCCAGCGGTAACAGCACCGTAGACTAAGTCTTTGCCACTCTCCACCACATCCTTACGAGCACGAAACATGCCGATGCCCATCCAGATGAGCATCCCTCCACCCAACAGGCTCAAGACAATCTGTACGATATTATTCTGAAAGAAGCGGGAAAACCCGAAGTAAATCAGAAGAATGAGCGGCACTTCAATAATGGCATGACCCAGAGAGATTTGCACGCCTGCCCAAGGACTGCGATAGCTCTTAGCGACTGTGACGGCAAACATAGGACCTGGAGTCATCACGCCGGATAGGGAAATAACCACTACGCTAATTATAATAGGAAGCAAATCCCCACCTCTCATTGATTGTAACCCAGCCAAGATAGACAGTGCCACTCTATTGATGTCAGTAAGCGGGTAGTATAGGATGTATATATCTTCACTATCAGCCTGCTTTGGAGTGAGCAAAAGTGTCGCTTGACCTATCCCAAGTCGTAAAACAGATTACCGAGATGGTCGCCCGATTAAAAACTAGACGGAAGGAGCGGCTGGAACGGATTACCCGTGCCGTTGATATCCTGCACAGTCAGGCGGATAAACTCGATTCGCTCAAGAAGAAAATTGCACTGAGCAAAACGACGTGGCTGGTTGCCGAACCTGTTGAGGTGCTGGACAAGTGTATGCCTGCTCCAGATGTGCCCACTGATTTTACGGTCATCGCTACGGATGGCTCGCATATTGATGTCGACCGTCACCACGCCGCGAACTGTTTTCTGATTAATATCGGGGTGGTAGTGTTGCGCTATGGCGCTAATCCGGACGCATTTTTGGATAGTCAGCCCGTGGTCTATTCCAGTGATGCTGACCTGATGATTGCATCACCCGATGGACTGCGCGAAGTGCCGGTGGAAGGGAACTTGCTTGGTGTGAAACGGAGCGTAGAGGAATGCCGCCGATTGGCGGAGCTGGTACGCAAGCTTCCATCTAATAGTACGGTGCTGGGGCTGATGGATGGTTCACTTATTCTCTGGAATCTGGAAGCCTATCCGGAATTCGTCACGGAATCATTGCTTAATAAAGGCTATTTGACTTATCTGGATGAGATTCACCGACTGACCAAGGATAAACAGATTGTCGTTGCCAGCTATATCAGCTTCCCCCGGAGCACGGATGTGGTCAATGCCCTGCGTGTGGCAATGTGCCCTCGGGAATTGGTGGATAGCGACCGTTGTTCTGACTGCACAACTAGGGAGTGCTACAGTATTTCTGGTGTGCATGACCGCGACCTGTTTGCCGGAATATTGAAGCCAGGAGAGCGTTCGGTGCTTTTCATCAGTCCTTCCAAAATCCAGAAGCGGTATGGCAAACACTTGGTGTATTTTTTCTACCTGAGATTAAACGGAGAGATTGCCCGTGTGGAAGTACCGCGCTGGGTAGCGGAAGACAGAGTAAAATTGGGACTCGTTCATACGCTGGTGCTTGACCAGTGTCGGCGCGGACAGGGTTATCCGGTGGCTCTCAGTGAAGCCCACGAAAAAGCAGTGGTTACAGGCGCTGACCGCGATAATTTCTGGCGGATGGTCGATGAATCGTTGGTAGAAAAGCATCTGCCCGTCACCGAGTCAGAGAAGAGCCGTAGTAAGAGGACAAGATGGCTTTAAAAATTCTGTTGACCCTCTATCCTAATCGTTATAGAATACGCACACAGGAGATGACATCCCGCTCCCGGGCGGAGGAGGTGTACTATGGTGCCAAAGAACATTGCGGAAGGACTGCGAGTTTGTGAGTTATTTGTAACATTGGATGAGAAGGAGATGAAAACACTGCTCGATGTGCTTGGTACTGCCTGTGAAACGGTGGACTATAAGCCAGGCGACCACATCTTCGACCAGGGTGAAAATGAGCACGAAGCTCTATGTCATTGTCAGCGGGCAGGTAACGCTGGCGCGCTCGGTCAATATGGGTAACAAGACCGGCGCCTGGCCCCTGGGTCTTTTGGGACGAGGGCGTGCAATGGGGTGGTCGGCGGTGCTTTACGGGCCTCGTTATTCCACGGCATCTGCCGTCTGCCAGAAGGCGGCACAAATAATCACCATCGATGGCGCCAGATTGAGGGCGGTGCTCGAAAATAATCCGGTGATAGGTTTTAAGGTAATGGACAAGCTGGCGTGTATGCTAGGAGAGAGACTCAGGGCAGCGTACAATACACTGGAAGGACACCTGTAAAACTAAATATCTAATATCCATTTTCTAATTTCTAAGGAATTTATGGTGAAGAGTGAATATAAGTCTACGGGGAAACGTGACCTGGAAGAACGGACACTGAAGTTTGCGAATGACATAGTCGGATTTGTTGAAAGACTTCCGAGAACAATACCCAACAACGAATTGGTGAAGCAGTTGGTGAGGTCTGCGGGTTCAATAGGTGCTAATTACATCGAAGCTAATGAGGCACTAGGGAAGAAAGACTTCCTACTCCGGCTCCGTATCTGTAGAAAAGAAGCAAAAGAGTCTGTTTACTGGTTAAAGCTTATTCGTGTAAAAACCGATATAATTGTTGAGCAACGCGATACTCTTCTGCAAGAAGCCACCGAATTGACAAAAATATTTGGTGCAATCGTTACTAAACTTCAACCCCCAGAAAATGTTTAGATATTAGATATTAGGTATTGGGAATTATTATGAGTACCAAAATTGCTGAAGTAATCGAGTCCTCTACCACAGGTTTTATTGCCGAAGCATACGAACTCTACGATTTGCCTTCTTTCGGCAGTCTGGTGAAAATCATTGAGCCGCCGTCAGAAATCTACGGCATTGTTTGTCAGGCAGGCACGGCGAGTATCGAACCGGGGCGGCGTCCTATCGCCCGCGGTAAAGATGAAGCCTCTGAGAGGGCAGTCTATCAGACCAACCCTCAACTGATGAAACTTCTCCGAAGCGAGTTTACCGTGCTGGTGGTGGGATATACGAACGATGGGAAAATGTACCAGTACCTGCCTCCCAAACCGGCGCACATTCACGCTTTTATTCACCCATGCAGTCCAGATGAAGTGAAACGATTCAGCCAATCCTTTGATTTTCTCAATCTGCTCATCACGGGGAATTCTCAGGTACCAACGGAAGAGCTAATTGCCACCGTCCTGCGGGAGATGAGCCGGGTACAGGATGACCCGCGTGCTTTTCTGGTTAATGCCGGGAAATCGCTCACCACTTTGCTCAGTGGTGACTACCAGCGGTTGCGAGCGATTCTTGGGAGGTTGCGGACATGACAGAAACCAGTCAGGCGCTCGGTATTGTCGTCTCCGGCTCGGTGGAGAAGGGTGTTGATATTCGCCTTGATGCGCAGGCTTCCGTCGAGGATATGGTCGTCGGGCGGTATGTAACTATCGAGGGTAAGAAGCGCCGTTTCTTCGGTATGATAACGGACATCAGACTCGGTGTGACCGATGAAGCCATCACAGCGACGCCGCCGGATACCTCCGACCCTTTTACCGCTGAAGTGTTAGAGGGTACCGCAACCTACGGCACTCTACACGTCCTGCCGATGTTAACAATTGGCGGAGATGTCACCAGCATCGTTGAAGGACCCCAGCCGGTAAAGACAGTACCCAGCCACTTTTCTCGCGTCAGCCTCGCCTCGGAACAGGATATGGAATTGGTCTTCGGCAAGGAAGACGCTCAGCGGTTCTGGATTGGCAATCCACTGGATATGGAGACAAAGTTATGCCTTAATCTTGAGGAACTGGTGAAGCGAAGCAATGGTATCTTCGGCAAGAGCGGCACAGGTAAGACCTTCCTGACGCGCTTGCTCCTCATTGGTATGCTTCAAAAAAGCAAAGCAGTCAACCTCATCTTTGATATGCACAATGAATACGGCTGGGAGGGGAGCAGTGAGAGCGCGGGTCGCAAAGTAAAGGCGCTGAAGCAACTCTTCCCGGAGAAGGTGGCGGTTTTTACTCTGGATGAAGAGAACTCGAAGCGGCGTGGCGTCAGCACGGATTTCACGGTGCGCATCGGTTTCGATGAAATTGAACCAGAAGACATCGCTCTCCTCCGACAGACTCTGAATCTTACAGAGGCGGCGACCGAAGCGGTCTATCAATTACGACGTCGCTTTGGTAGAGACTGGATGCAGAAAACGCTTGACCTTTCGGATTCAGAGGAGACGAAGAATCTGCTCCAGCAGATGAATATCCACGAAAGCACATTTCAAAATCTACGGCGCGGATTGGCAACCATCCGCCGTCTACCGTTCATCGTTCAGCGCACGCCGGTAGATGCCGTGAAAAGTATACTGGAATACCTCGACCGCGGTATTAATGTAGTCCTTGAATTTGGACGGTACCGCGATATCACTGCTTATGTACTGGTGGCGAACATGCTCGCCCGCCGTATTTATAATCGCTATCAGGAAAAGATGGAAGCATCCATGGCGGGAAATGTGGCTTCTCCTACCCCGCTGGTTATCACTATCGAAGAAGCCCATAAGTTCCTCAACCGGGAGGTGGCGAACTACACTATCTTCGGTACGATTGCCCGCGAGATGCGTAAATACAATGTCACTTTACTCGTCATCGACCAGCGTCCCAGTGCCATCGACGAAGAGGTGATGTCGCAGTTGGGCACTAAAATTACCTGCCTGCTGGACAATGAGAGGGACATCGATTCTGTGCTTGCTGGTATCTCAGGAAAAAATGAACTAAAAACAGTACTGGCGCGTCTGGCACCTAAACAACAGGCATTGATTTTCGGACATGCCGTCCCGATGCCTGTGCCCATCAAGACCAGAGAGTGGGGCAGTCAGGAGTCATACAAAGAGTTTGCACGTGGTAATGTCTCCAAACAACAGGCAGAAAAAGACATAAAGGAGCTTTTCGACTAGTACCTATTTGAGAAATTCATAACTCCCTAGGGGAGAGGGTGAATAAATATAGGCAGTAGTGGAAAAGATAAACGACCTCACCCCGTCCCTCTCCGTCGACGGAGAGGGAGATGGAGGGAGAGGTAGAATGTAAATATGAACAACAAAATGAATCGTAAGAAAGTTGGATTAGCGCTGGGTGGCGGCGCGGCGCGTGGGCTGGCGCACATCGGGGTGCTGGAAGTATTGGAACGAGAGAGTATCCCCATTGACATGATTGCCGGCACGAGCATGGGGGCAATCATCGGGGCTTTCTATGCCCATACCCGTGACATCAACCTGATTAAAGACCTTGCGGTGGAGGTGGGCAAACACCGCATCCGGTTTTTTACCGACCTCACTATCCCCAGGACGGGAATCCTGCGCTGGAAATGGGTCGAGGACAAGTTGAAGAGAGTTATCGGCGGGGTACGGTTCGAAGACTTGAAGATTCCTTTTTCCTGCGTGGCGGTTGATATTGACAATGGTGAGGAGCTTATCCTTAATGAAGGACTAGTCTGGGATGCGGCGCGTGCCAGCGCTACCGTTCCCGTAGCACTATCAATAAATCCGTGGAAGAACAGGTACTTGGTTGATGGTGGAGTCTCCAATCCAGTCCCGGTCAGCGTTTTGAAACAGATGGGCGCCGATTTCATCATTGCAGTCAATGTCCTGCACGATACCGCTAATGTTGCTGACCACGAACCTTCTAAGAAAGAGAAAGCCAGAGAGCACAATATTTTCACGATTATGGCTAAGACTATGTATATAGTTAGTTATCGTGTTATCGGCACATCCCTTGGTGGTGCAGATGTGGTGATTGAACCGGATATGATCGGCATCAACTTCACAGATTTCCAGCGAGCGAAAGAATGTATCAAGAGAGGTGCGCTTGTGACACAAAAAGCCATCCCTGAAATTAAGCGCCGATTATCCCTCGCTGAGTGACAATGCAGACAGAATCGCTTCTCACCCGAACTAAAAAGCTACTGAAAGCCTATGACCTCCATGCCCGCAAGGGGCTGGCTCAGCACTTCCTGGTCGATGGTGGGGTGGTCAAGCAAATCCTTGCCGCTGCCGAATTATCTCCATCGGATACCATCATCGAGGTAGGACCGGGGCTGGGAGTGCTCACCGGGGAACTGGTGAAAAGTGCGGGAAAAGTGATTGCCATCGAACTCGACCAGCGGCTTGCCGGGCTTTTAAAGGGGAAAATGGCTTCGCCTGATAATCTTGCTGTAATTAATGACAATGTGCTCAAAACGGACCCTGCGCAATTACTCACACCACTCGGTGTCTCCGACTACAAAGTGGTGGCAAACCTGCCTTACTACATTACCGGGGCGGTCATTCGCCATTTCTTGGAAGCTTCCCTGAAGCCGCGCCTGATGGTGCTGATGGTACAGCGAGAGGTGGCGAAGCAAATCACGGCAAAACCAGGTGAGATGAGCCTGTTGAGCGTGAGTGTGCAGTTCTATGGAGTTCCCAAAATAGCCGCGAAAGTGCCGGCGCACGCCTTCTATCCCACACCGAAGGTTGATTCGGCAGTGCTCAGAATCGATGTCTATCCGCAGCCAAAGGTAGCAGTGAATAATGTCGACGAATTTTTCCGGTTGGTCAAAGCCGGTTTCAGCGCCAATCGGAAACAACTTATTAATTCCCTATCACATGGTTTAGATTTACCAAAAACCGAAGTTCTGCTGTTTCTGGAGAAAGCGGGTATCGACCCGAAGCGCCGCGCCGAGACCCTGACCATTGGAGAATGGGGGCAGTTGTTGAACATTTTACGTGAGCGAGGTGCGCATGATAACCATTGAAGCGCCCGCCAAAATCAATCTCACTCTCGAAGTGTTGAGGAAACGTCCAGATGGCTACCACGAAATCTGCAGTGTTGTACAAGCCATTAGTCTTTGTGATACCCTGCGCTTCTCTTTGAGCAAAAGCATCGAAATACGCTCCGCTTCGCCGGGATGGTCGGCAGAGCAAAGTATTATCCCGAAAGCGATACGTGTAATAAAGACGATAACAGGATATGTGGGCGGGGTTGTTATTGACATTGAGAAGCGTGTCCCTCTGATGGCGGGGTTGGGTGGCGATAGCAGTGATGCCGCTGCCGTTCTGCGGGGTCTTAATGAACTCTGGCAGTTAGGTTTATCACATGAGAAATTGCTGGAACTGGCGCCGCAGTTAGGTTCGGATGTTGCCTTCTTTCTCTATGGTGGCACGGCATTGATGGAAGGGCGCGGCGAAATAATTACGCCACTGCCAGCTTTTCCCCATCATTACGTTATTCTGGTAAACCCCGCCACTCCACATATATCGGGGAAAACCGCTGCCTTGTATGCAAAACTCCAGCCGTCTCACTACACAGACGGGCAAATCACGGGACAACTGGTACAGGATTTGAAATCAGGGAGCGAATTCCATCCGGCGCGGCTATTCAATACCTTTGAGAACGTGGTTTTCACACGTGGTACGGAATTGACGACCTATCGTTCCCATATTCGTAAAAGCGGCGCGCCCCATGTCCACCTCGCCGGGTCGGGTCCGGCGCTATTCACGCTCGTGAAAGACAGGACGCGCGCGGAAGACATGGCTGTTCGACTGAAAAATCAGGGGATGGAGACCCATCTTGTTGAGACGCGTGATTGTCGGTAGTATTGTGACTTAGGTTACTGGTAGTAAAAAGCCGATGCCTTTATAATGAGGGCAATCTATAAAAAATGGAGGGGAGCAATGAGCGAAAAAACCGAAGCCAATTTGCAACAGGCATTTGCGGGAGAAAGTCAGGCGAACCGGAGGTACCTGTTCTTTGCGGATAAAGCGGATAAAGAGGGATTGCCTCAGGTCGCTAGATTGTTCCGCGCCGCTGCGGAAGCCGAAACGGTTCACGCCTATAACCATTTCAATACGATGACTGGCATCGGCACGAGTATCGATAATCTCTCCGCTGCCGTTATCGGAGAACACCAGGAATTCACCCGGATGTATCCCGCAATGATTAACCAGGCGATTGAAGATGAGAACAAGCGTGCCCAGACTTCATTCGAATGGGCGGATGCGGTGGAAAAAATCCATTACGACCACTTTCAGGGTATGCTGAAGGCGGTCAAAGAGAAACAGGCAATCAAGAACGAACCTTACTTTGTCTGTCCGGTGTGCGGTAACACCGTGCTGGGAAAAGCCCCGGACAAGTGCCCGGTATGCGGAGCGCCGGGAAGCAAATTTAAGAAGATTGAATAGCAATTAATTGACCCTGTTTTTAATATGTAACGATTGGGGATTGCACTGAGAAAAATTTATGACAGAAAATTTTAAAAAACTATATAAAAAGGAAGAAGAGTTCCTTGACGAATTCAGAAATATAGCAAGTGTTGCAGTGAAATTACTTAAAGGTGAATGGCAACCCAATTATTCTGCCAGTGACGCTACAAGGAAAAACCAAGAGTATTTCTTTTCGAAAAGCCAAATTAAAGACCTCGTTTTCGATTCGGCGGCAGTGTATAACGATGACAATGGGTTTTCGTCCGTGCAAATTATCCTGAAATCATCCCACCGTATTGTTAATGTTCGGGTTAGGACAGTAAATGGAGAATTAGTCGGGGAAAAGATTATTGACAGACCTATAAACTAACTTATGAACAAGCCGTGAAAGTAGTGGCTCTACGACGTCCTTAAGAGGTGAGTAATGCGATTTCTATCTCGTTTATTTGGGCAGCCGCCCAAAAAGACTGAAATTAATATTCATCTTACTGGACCAAGCACATTCTCAACTCAAGTTGTTGGTGAATCATATTATCAGGAAAACCTGAGCAAGATATGTGGCGGTTTTACTGAAGAAGGGGTAGACCGGATTACAACCGCTAAGTTGGTCCACACCGATGATAATCCACATGACACTAACGCTATAAGAGTTGAAATATCTGGTATGCCAGTAGGTCATCTGAACAGGACGGAGGCACAGAATTATAGAGAACGAATGAAAGCTAATGGACATTCGGGATTAACTGCTACTTGCAACGCCAAAATAACAGGGGGATGGGATAGAGGTAGCAACGATATCGGTTACTTTGGTATAACTTTAGATATGCCAAATGATCTCGTCGAGTCGCTAAGTAACGGTGCTCCGATCACAAATAATTTAGAACAAACAATGGAATCTGATGCTTTCTTATTTGATGTTGAAAAAAGTCCGCCAGAAGAATTGGAGCGATGCCGTATAGGGGATTATGTGAATTTTTGGGTTCCCAAAGATAACACGAGCAAGGTCTTCATTTTTCGTCGTAGAGCCGTTGGGGGTACCGGCAAAATAGGAATCGTGCCAAATAAGTATTCAAATGTTATTTCTGCTCATTTAAGCAAAGGGTTAGAGTGTGAAACGGAAATAGTAGAAATTGACATTGACAAATCAATCTGTAAAATAAAATGTAAATTAATAAGCAAAGAAGAAACCGCTGCTAGGCAAGCATCAGAAGTCGAAGCCGCTGCTAGTCGTTTAAAAGATGAATTACAAAAAAGATATAAACCGAAACAATCTCTTTTAATCAGAGTACAACTACCGAAAAACCATCAATTGAAAGAAGGGCAAAAGTTATATCTTGAAAAACAAACCTTGGAATATTACATTCAGAATGCGACGAGCCTTCATATTAATCTAGTTGACAAAGATGGAATTGTTGTTGCACAAAAAAATAATGAGCCCCGATTAATTTCCTCTATTCTTAGAGCGTTTTTTAGCCAATACGCGATGACTTTCCAGATAAGTTCAATAGAAAAGCCAGATAAGTACACTCTGAAATATTTAGATCAAATAGAAGCTAAGGTAACAGTTTCTTTTGAAAAGGATGCATAATATAATCCTCATCTCTTCGAAATTTTGTAAACTGTTTCAGGCCTTTTGTGGGAATCTTGTTGTATCTGTTATATTGATTGGTGGCAAAATTCACGCATATTTTCTAAGACTAAATGATAATCCCTCTCACTTCATTTATTATCCGCATCTGTTCCTTTGAAAAACGCAAGTATTTGGTAATTTGCGTAATCCCATCTTCATTGAGACGACAGGTTAACAATCCCAAATAGGTATCAGGAGTTATTTTACCAGACTCTCTTGCTTCCTGAAATTTCCTCACCAGCCATTTATCGGCTTTCAGCGCCGGGTGTAATTCCTTCAGCACCCCCAGTCTGTCAGCTCTCACCAGAATTTTCTCAGGCTCTTTCTCTTTCAGGACCAGTTCCAGTTCACGCCTGAGTCGGTACCCCCCCACCGTTTTCAACATTGTCACATCGTGTTTCAGGAGTTTGAGGGTCTTAGGCTCTATCTTAAAACCAAGTCGTTGTTCGTAGCGGATAGCTCGCCAGATACGGGTGGCATCGTCAACAAAGCTCTTTTCATGCAGAATGCGGATTAATTTGCTTCTCAGGTCATCCCGACCACCGTATAGGTCAATCAATTCGCCATAGTGTTCGGGATTCAGACAGATTGCCATAGCGTTAATAGTGAAGTCACGACGGAACAGGTCGGTTTTAAGTGTGCCGGGCTTGACGGTGGGTAACGCACCAGGTTTGGCATAGGTTTCGGTGCGCGCCATCGCGAGATCTACCTTCCATTTATCCAGCTTAACCGTGGCAGTGTTGAACATCGGATGAATGGTTAGTTTCCCGTCAACAGCCTCAGCAAATTCTTTCACCAGACCGATGGCATCGCCTTCTACCACGAAATCGAGGTCGAGATTCGGCAGTCCGAGTAACAGGTCTCGCACCACACCCCCGACAAGATAGAGTTGCTGATTTCTGCGGGCGGCAAGAGTTGCCACTCTCTGCATCAAGGCTACCAGTTCTTTCGGCAGGTTCCTCTCAATTAATCCGGATAGGTTTGTATGCTCATTCATAGTCAATCGTTCATTATCTTACCATAATAAACATTCCACATGTCACATCTCATGCTGTAGAAACGGTGATATAATAAAGTCACTCGTAACACTCTTTCCTGTGTGCCCTCGTGGGGGTTCCGGTAGGTTGGAAAGACAACGAAATCTTAAAAGTTAAACCCATAATGTCATTCTGAGGAGTCCCGATGGAGTCGGGATGAACGAAGAATCTCTGACAAATAAGCAGAAATTCCCTTCGTTTGTTTCAGGGTAGAAATGATTGGTGGGCGGAGAACGTTATGTTTGAATACTATGTGTACATCATGACCAGCCGCTCAGGGACACTATATACAGGCGTTACTAATAATCTTTTCAGACGTGTAGAGGAGCATAAACGCCACACTGTACGAGGATTCACAGCGAAATATAACATAGAGCGATTAGTCTATTGCGAATCTACCGATAGTATTGATTCGGCGATAGTACGGGAGAAACAGATAAAAGGTTGGCGTAGAGAGAGAAAGGTAGCGCTTATTGAGTCGATGAATCCAGAATGGTATGACCTGAGCCTCGAATGGGCAGACAATGATATAGACAAAAGGGCTCTCAAGCCAGTTTTCAGGCAAAGAGATTCTTCGCGTAGCTCAGAATGACATCTTGATAGTAGTGGGAGTGCTTTATACATGTTTGCGTTGATTGCGATTCTTGTGTCGGAATGGTGATTGGAAAGGACCAGAGTGAGTGAGGAAAGAAATGGATAACCAGAGATTGAAACGGCATGTAAAAATCGTTTGCACACTCGGTCCGGCGAGCCAGTCAGCGGAAGTGATTGGAAACATGCTCAAAGCAGGTATGGACATTGCCCGTCTCAATTTGAATTACGGCACGCTTGAGGAACATGCGCGGACTATCTCCCTGGTGCGCCGGTTGAGCAGTGAACTCGGATTGCAGACGGGTGTCATGCTCGACTGTCCCGGTTTGAAGAAATACCCGTCAGCGACTGTGAATGCGGCGTTCAAAAAGCATCTTGAGTTCGCCCGGTCGCAAACTATAGACTTCGTGGCGCTATCGTTCATTTCCACTGCGGAACAGGTAGCTGAGGTGCGGCGATTGCTGACCGCTATCGATTTCTCAGTGCCACTGATTGTGAAAATCGAGCAAGCGTCAGCCTTGATGGAGAGTGACCAGATTCTGGATATTGCTGAAGGTATTATGGTGGCGCGTGGCGACCTGGCAATTCAGATTAGCATCGAAAAAGTACCGCTTGCCCAAAAGCGGCTCATCAAGGCGGCGAACCAGCGCGGTAAACCTGTTATCACTGCCACTCAAATGCTCGAATCGATGGTAGAATCCGCTCAACCCACTCGTGCCGAAGCTGCCGATATTGCCAACGCTGTGCTCGATGGCACGGATGCGCTCATGTTATCCGAAGAAAGTGCAGTGGGTAAGTATCCAGTTGCCACCGTCGAGACAATGGCTAGAATTGCACTGGAAGCCGAAACTGCTTATCCCCATGATGTGAGACTGCGGGATGCTTATCTGGCAAGCCTTCCGGAGGTCAATGATGCCACTGCCCGCGCCGCCTGCCAGATTGCGGACCAGGTTGGTGCGAAAGCCATTATTGCCTTTACTACCGGCGGCACCACCGCCATACGCGTTTCAAAGTATCGTCCCAGTCAACCGATTATTGCCGTAACACCTTCCGAAATGGTAATGAGACGATTGGCTATTCTGTGGGGAGTTCATGCAGTACAGAGAACGAATCCCGTGAGCCTGGAAAAAGTATTTGACCTGGCGGTGGAAGTGGCAACAGGACTGGGTTTAGCTGTGAAGGGCGATAGACTGGTGCTTACAGCCGGTGTGCCGTTGATGGTTGCCGGGAGCACGAATCTCGTTAAGGTGCACGTGGTCTGAGTTCTAGTCCCTCAGTAGCACTCTCAAATTTCGCGCTGTACGCAGATATAATTCCTCGTCAGCAAGCCTATCCAATTTATCTCTGGTCTCCATGTCTAAGTTGTCTATCGGGGTGCCGTTTAAAATCAATTTTGTTTCACTCTCAGAGAAATGTGGTCCAACAGTAATCTTGCGCAAATAAGGTTTATTTGCCGGGCACACTTGTTGACATCTCACACAGCCGACGAGCGTATTGTGCCAGTGAGGTTGAACCCACCATGAAGAATCCTTCTCTGCCCTGTCAAATGTCTGACAGTTTTCGGCGTGAATCAGAAAGCGATCGGCTGAAATAGATTGTGCCGGACAATTCTCACGGCAGAGCGAACAGTTGTTGCAGGCTTTCATTGCGACGATTTCATGCCAGTTATCTTCTTCACAGGGATAATCAGTATAAAAAGCAATGAGTCTGTGAGAGCTACCCATCCCCGGCACATAGCTGATATTGTTTTTACCGTACTTTGCCAGCCCGCTTCGTACTGCGAGGGTCTTCAATGCCAGGTGAGCTTTTACTACCTTGTATCCGCCAGTTTTCAATATGTTGCTAAGAATTTCTCCAGCACGTGACTCATCCGCTCTGATAAAAATTCCGGGTGGAAAATCTGCGGAATAAGCTTTTCCCTGCCATTCAAATTGTGCGCATGTAATAGATTGGGGCATTGCGATAATGAAAATAGTTTCTACCTTGGGCAAGTCTTTGTTACTGTCCAGGTAGAAATGCCAGTTGCTATGAAGTTTTTCGCTTATCATCCCTTGCCTGACTAATTTTGCCACCGCCTCCTGTACTTCCGGCAAATGAGAGATTGATACAGACTTAAACTTGTAGCCATATCGCTTCATTTCTCGCGATATCTTATCTAAAATCTCGCTCATAACTCACTCACCAGCCTTCAGTACGGTAATTCTTCATCAACAGGTTCAGGTTACGGGCAAGGACTTCATACCAGTCATCGGCAGAGATACTAACCAGTTTACCTCGCGTCTCTTCTGCAAGTTTATCGAAGGGCATCTTCTGCAATAGTAAACCTGTTTCTTTCTCAGAGAATTGTGGACCATCTGCAACCTTCTTAATTTGCGTTTTGTTTACGGGACAAACTAACTGACAGCGCATACACCCGATTATTGCATTGTGCCAATCGGGTTTTACCCAGTCGGGGAAATCGAGCTCATTTTCGTTCAGCCAGGTCAGGCAGTTCTCGGCATGGATAAGAAAGCGGTCGGTAGAAATGCATTGTGTCGGGCAGTTCTCCATGCATTTGAAGCAGGTTTCACAGGCTCTCATTACTTTAAGTTCCTGCCAATCGTCTCGCTCTATCGGACAGTCCGAATAAAAGGCGACCAACCGCTGGAAACTCCCCATCCCGGGAATATACGTGATGTTATTTCTACCGTATTGCGTTAGTCCGCTTCGCACTGCCAGTGTTTTGACTGGCAAGTGCGCTCTCTCCAATCTGTAGCCGGTGGGTTTCAGCACTGATGTGAGTATATCTTTGACCCGCGTATCATCTGTCTTACCGATGTATGTAGGTGGGATGTCTGCTTCATAAGTTGTACCTTGCCAGGTAAACCGGGCGCGGGTGATGGGTTGGGGGACAGCGACGATAAAAATGGCGGTGGCTCCGTTTATGTCTTCAGATGGGCTATATTGGAAACGCAGGTAGCTATCGCTGAGTTGTTTATCCAGCAGACCCTGCCGGTGGAATTTATCTATATCTTCCTGTAGTTCAGACAGGTGGGTTATGGAAACAACCTTTGACTTATATCCGGCATTTTGTAGTTCTTGAAGAGCTTTATCAGTGATTCCACCCATTGTCGCTATCCTCCATTTGGTGAGATATTCGTACCACGCTGGACGTTGGAAGTCAAGAGTCCCGCAATAAAGCAACTTTCCAAAACTGTGTTTCCGTGTTATGATTGTTGCTGATTTTGCCATTATATTCAAGTAGGAGGATGTATGAAAAAAGTACTTTGGTTGTTGCTGGTCGGTCTGCTTACGGTCGGTCTGGCACTCGGCGGGTGTACCAAAGAAGCGACCAAGATAGTTGTTGTCACAGATGCTACCTGGATGCCCTTTGAATATGTAAACGAGCAGACCAAGGAAATCGTAGGTTTCGATATCGACCTGATGAAAGCTATCGCTGAGAAAGCTAACCTGGAAATCGAATTTAAAAATGTTGCCTGGGACTCTTTACTGCCGGGTATAGCACAGGGAACCTATGATGTGGCTATCTCATCCATTAGCATCCTTCCAGAGCGTCAGAAAGAAATGCTCTTCTCCGATCCATATTTTGCGGCGGGACAGCTTATCGCGGTGCGTATCGATAATACCACCATCAAAAGTAAAGCTGACCTGTCTGGGAAAACGGTTGGCGCGCAAATTAGTACTACTGGTGCGTTCGAAATTGATAATATTGCGGGCGCTGTTAAGAAAACCTATGATGACATCGGGCTAGCATTTCAAGACCTGATGAACGGACAAATCGATGCTATCGTCTCTGATAATCCGCTGGTATTAGGCTATGTCAATAAAAATCCTACCAAGCTCAAGACTGCAGGTGAGGTTTTCAGTGCTGAGAATTATGGTATTGCGGTAGCAAAAGGTAAAGAAGACCTGCTGAAAAAGATTAATGATGGTTTGAAGAAGGTTTTGGCTGAGGGTATTATCGAGACTCTGTCTAAAAAGTGGTTTGAATAATAGACAGTGAAAGTATAACGACCTATCTCCCGGACTTAAGTCGTTGATTAGCAAGACGAACTAATAATTTGGAGAGAGGGATAGATTCCCTCTCTCCAGCTCTTCTGTTTAAGGTTGCGTATGTTCACACGGCGCGAACCTAAGATTGACGAACAGGAACTGACTCATATCCCCGGAGCCGAGCCACAAAGTCGCATGGATGTCTGGTGGTGGCTGGTAGCTCTGGTTGTCGGAGTCATCGTTATCCTGAGTGTGACCATGCCCGACCCCTACTGGAATATCATCAAATTTGTCCGGGATGGTCTGAAAATCACCGTTTTTCTTACGGTTGTGGCTTTTGGTTTTGTACTTGTGGTGGGGATGTTAGGTGGGCTGGGTCGTCTTTCTAAAAACAGAGTTATAAATCTGATTGCCACACTTTATGTGGAGCTTGTTCGCGGTGTCCCATTGCTCGTGCAGTTAATCTGGTGGTACTTTGCCTTCCCGGTGGTCATTCAGCAGATTGGGAAGTGGACTCACATTTCCGCGCTTGCTGAATATCAGGCGAATGCCGTTTTTGTGGCAATCGTCGGATTTGTAGTCTGTTATGGTGCTTATATGAGTGAGATTTACCGTGCTGGTATTCAGAGTGTTCCCAAAGGGCAGATGGAGGCAGCACGCAGTCTCGGGATGAGTTACTTTCAAGCCATGCGCCACGTTGTTTTACCACAGGCAATCCGCGTTATTCTCCCACCGGTCGGTAATGAGTTTATTTCCTTGTTAAAAGACTCATCACTGGTGAGCGTGGTCGCTGTCGCTGACCTGACCCGGCGGGGTCGCGAATTTATGTCCACCCATTTCAACCCGATTGAGGTCTGGACGATGGTGGCATTATTATATTTAGTACTGACACTGTTTTCGGCACGCATCGTTACATGGATTGAACGCCGCACCAAGTTTGAAAGATAACCATGGAAACTATTATCAATATAGAAAATGTTCACAAATACTTCGGCAGAGTCCATGCTTTGCGTGGTGTCAATTTGCAGGTACAGAAGGGTGAAGTGCTTGTTATCGTCGGACCTTCCGGCTCGGGGAAGTCAACCCTTTTACGCTGTATCAACCATCTGGAAGAATACACCAGCGGTAAAATTATAGTCGACGGAATTCATCTGGATAGCGCAGAGAATATTAATGCCGTCCGCCAGGAAATCGGGATGGTATTTCAGTCGTTCAATCTCTTTGCTCACCTGACTGTAATGGACAACCTTGTACTGGCACAGAAAATAGTGCGTAAGCGGAAGAAAGATGAAGCTAGGGAGATTGCCCTCAACCTCTTGAAAAAAGTGGGTATTCCAGAAAAAGCAAACGCACATCCTTACCAACTCAGCGGCGGACAACAACAGCGGGTGGCAATTGCCCGTGCCCTGGCAATGAACCCGCGCATCATGCTCTTTGACGAACCGACGAGCGCCCTCGACCCGGAGATGATAAAAGAGGTGCTGGACGTGATGCTGGCATTGGCGAAGGAGGGGATGACGATGGTGGTGGTGTCCCACGAGATGGGTTTTGCGCGCGCCGCCGCTAACCGCATTATCTTTATGGATGAAGGGCAGATTATCGAGGAAGCGCCACCGGATATTCTCTTCACCTCACCCAAGCACGAGCGCACGAAGCTGTTTCTAAGCAAGGTATTGCAGTTGTAAAAGTCTGTCTTTTCCTTGCATGCATTAGCGACTGCCCATTTATTGATTAGCACTGGTCAAAATTATCCTGCTACTGAGCAAGCGACACCGTCTTGACAACAGCCACTATTTACATAATAATGCAGGCAGAAAATATGCACAGGGAGGTGTATATGGCAAAACGGACACTGGATAAAGAAACCCGTAAGGCTCTTACTGAAGCCCGAGAACTGATACAATCTATCATCAAAACTGGCGCCAATGAGGCGGAAACGCGCTGGCGCATTGAACCCATCTTCAGCACTCTCATGGGATATGATGCTTTCAAGCATATTACCCGTGAATATTCTGTCGAGAATCCGGGTGATACTGATTATTGCGACTTTGCTATTGTGATTGATGAGACTGCGGTGAAACCTGCCAAGCCCTGCGTCCTCGTAGAGATAAAAAGGGTTAGCACGGATTTATCGCCAAAGCATCTCAAACAAGCGGTATCCTATGCTGTTAACGCCGGTTGCGAATGGGTGATATTGACCAACGGACAGGAATGGAGCCTCTATCATATCACCTTCGGGCAACCGCCAGAAACAACTCTCATTGAACATTGGAACCTGATAACAGATGAATACCCTGTGTTGGCTGATAAGTTCGGGATTGTTGGCTATAAGAACGTTAAAAAGGGCGGATTGGCTCAACTGTGGTCAAAATTTAGTGTCCTCATTCCTCATAACGTCCTCAAGATAATCCTATCGGAAAGTTCAATCGCTTCCATCCGCCGAGAATTGAAACGAACAACTAATGTTCCAGTTTCACAGGAGGAAGTCGTTGGGGCTGTGCGGAGGCTTCTGAATGAATCCGCCGTCGCTGAATTAAAAAATCTAAAAATAGTTCTACCCGATAGAAGGATAAAGAAAAGTGTGCCGCCGGTCGAAGTCGCCGCGAAGACTGAATGTGTTTCGACTCCGCCTCAAGTTTAAGGAGAAAGGCGACCAGAACGGTTGTAATAATGCAAGCAGAAAATATGCATAGGGAGGGGCATATGGATAGCGATGCTCGTTTCAAGCGCTTGCGACTCTACAACGTGATAATGGGAACGTTCCACCTTGCACAGGCGATTGCGATTTTTCTACTTAGCAATGATTTCACCCTACCCGTTACTACTTCTTTTCTCAGTTTCGAACCGGCAACCAAGACCCTGAAACCAGTTACGGAAACAGTTATCAATCTACCGCTCGGTCCCATGATAGCCATATTTCTGTTGCTTTCGGCGATTGCCCATTACACTGTCAGTTTCACGGGAGTATTTGACTGGTATGTCGGCAATCTGAAGAAAGGCATTAACTTTGCCCGCTGGTTCGAGTATTCCCTGAGTGCCTCGGTGATGATTGTGCTCATCGGTCAGCTATGCGGTATGTACGATATCGCCAGCCTGCTGATGGCGTTCGCGCTGACTGGTGTGATGAATCTCTGCGGCTTGCTGATGGAAGTCCATAATCAGACAACCGCGAAAACAAACTGGACGTCCTTCACCATCGGCTCGATTGCCGGGCTCGTGCCGTGGATAGCTCTCGCCATCTACTTCTTCGGGTCGTTGTCCACGTCAGAAGGTAATGTCCCCACCTTCGTCTATTTCATACTACCCACACTGTTCATATTCTTCTTCACCTTTGCCCTGAACATGGCGCTCCAGTATAAAAAGGTGGGACCCTGGCGGGATTATCTGTTCGGGGAACGCGCTTATATATTGTTAAGTCTGGTTGCGAAATCGGCATTAGCCTGGCAGGTCTTTGCCGGCACGTTGCGCCCCATGTAACTAAATTCCGGGCGATTGGAGCTATGGGATTACATCCATGCCCTTCCAGGCATCGAGCTCCTCACGAGCCGGGTCAATCTCCAGTCGGCACGGCACGTCCAGAATCATCGTCGCCCGTTTATTAAGAGTATAAGGCTCCCATTTCGGGATACCCGGATGACTGGGATTGCCGTTACGTGCGAAAGCAATCCAGGCTCCACTGACAGAATCGACCAGTTGCGGTTTGTCGGGACGGTCACCGGTCATTTCCATTGCTTCGGTCGTATCGAATGCGAATGGAATTTCCAATCCGTGCGCCGCCTTAAACAGGTACCCTTTGTAGTTGGATTCCCAGGTGAACAGGTACATGAACACCGGGGCTTTCCCAGCTTTCAGTTTGCTTTCTACCAGCCTGATACAGCCGATACGCCGGTCTTCGCTGGTAATCCCGATAAGCAGGTCCCAGGGAGTAGCGTTGGGACGGGTCTTCCGGTAGGTTGCAATGATGCTGTCCCGCTTTGCTCCAAGTCGCGGTGTGAGTCGTTCGACCAGTTCTGGTTCGGTAAGGCGGCGGCGGCGTGGGTCACCGGCAAGGAAAAGTGCCGCCTCGTCCCGGTTGGTCCCGATGATAATCGGTACGTCATTTAGAGCTGGCGATGCTATCGGTAAGAAGGGGTGAGCCGGCAAAAAATGACCGTCCAGCACCGGTGAAAAACTCATCAGGCTACCGGCGGCTCTGCCCTCTGCACGACCTGGTCTCAGGGGCGGCATTGCTATCACCGCTTCCAGCAACTGCTGTACTGGCATATTCTGAAGTTTATTGATTTCATTTTTCTTGATTTCCAGCTTTGCGAGCAGACGTTCGGCAATTTCCGTAGCGGTTTCCCGTTCCATAGCAAGCAGGCACGGACTGCTTTCGATGATACCCTTGTGGAACAGTCCCTTTGCCGACGGCATAGTAAGTAACAGGCTGACCTTCCTGCCCCCGCCCGATTCACCGAAAATTGTCACGTTACCGGGGTCGCCACCGAAAGCGCTGATGTTGTCTTTTACCCATTGGAGTGCCAGCACGATATCCATCATCCCTACCATGCCCGAACCGGTGAACTCTTCACCTGCTATATCTCCGAGGTGTAAAAATCCGAAAACATTCAAACGGTGATTGATAGTTACGACAACTACGTCGCCGCGCTTGACGAGTCCATGACCGTGGTATATCGCTGACGAACCGTTACCGGATGTGAAGCCTCCACCGTGCAACCACACCATCACCGGGCGTTTTCCTCCATCCCCCACTGCCCGCGTCCAGACGTTTAAAACCAGGCAGTCTTCACGCTGGGGGATACCTGTATTCAGTGGACTTACCGGGTCATTTGTTTCTCTGCCTTGCGGACAGCTCGGTCCGAATTCAATGGCGTCGCGTACTCCCGTCCATGGTTCTGCCGGTTTCGACAGCATGAAACGTCGGCTACCGGTGGGGGGAGCCCCGTAGGGTATACCTTTAAAGACCAGGACGTCTTTTTCGGGGGTGCCCCGTACTTTTCCCGCAGTTGTGTTGACAATAATCTCACTCATAATCATATCTCCTGAACAAAACAATATAACTTCTACCCAATTTCCACTGCCTGTAATTATCATATACTGTCTTGTTTCAGTCAAATGTGTAAAAATTAAAACAAGAAGGAATTAAAAATGCACACGGGTTGACATATTCCTGAAGTGTTATATAATCTGTTCAGGAGATTGCAGGAGGTGCCCCGATGGGTGCGAAAGAGTCCTATGAAACTCGGCCATGGCTTAAGTTCTACCTCAAAGATGTTCCTCCCGATGTCCCTATCCCGGAGAAATCCGTGGTAGAGATGTTTGATGAATCTACGGACAAATGGAAGGACAAGACGGCTCTGATTTTCTACGGGAGAAAGATGAGTTACCGGGAACTACGTGACCAGACTGACCGGCTGGCTACGGCGCTGAGCGACCTCGGGGTCAAGAAAGGCGACCGGCTGGCGCTTCTCCTCCTGAACTCACCGCAGTTCGTCATCGCCTATTTTGCAGCACTGAAAGCAGGTGCGACTGTTACCGCCATCAGTCCTGTATATGTCAGTCCGGAGATTAAGCATCAGTTACTGGACAGTGGCGCTAAATACCTGATTTGTCAGGATATTCTCTTCGACCATGTAGACAAGGCGGATGTGAAATTGGAAAAGGTCATTCTCACCAGCATCACTGAGTACCTGCCTGCCATGAAAAAATTCCTGGGGAGCAGTATCCTGAGAGCCGTCTATCAAAAAATGTCCGCGCCATCGCCGGAGCTGTTCAAACGGGAAGGTTTCTACCATATGCAGGAGTTAATTGCAAAATACCCACCAAAGCCGCCGGTCTACAAATTCGATATCAATGAAGATTTGGTCACGCTTCCATACACTGGCGGCACAACCGGTTTACCCAAAGGCGCCATGATTACACACCGCAATCTCGTTTCCGCTCAACACCTCGGTAGCGTCTACTGGGGAAAAATAACAGAACAGGGAAAAGAAGTCATCCTTGCCTATTTACCTTTCTACCATATTTACGGGCAGTCCGTGGTGATGCTGGGCGGTATTTCACAGGGATATACCCTCGTCATCTTTACCACTCCGGACCTGGATGACATATTGAATGCCATAGAAAGTTACAAAGCTACCCTCTTCTATAGCGTTCCATCCCTTTATGAAGCGCTGAGAGATTATGCCCGTACCGACCGTGTCAACTGGAAAAGAATGAAGGTGCTCGTATCGGGAGCAGATGCCTTACTTGAAGACACGGCAAAGGGTTGGGAGAAGCGCACTGGTACCAAGATTCACGAAGGGTGGGGCATGACGGAAACCAGTTCTGTAGGCATTCTCAGCCCGTACGGTAGACCAAAAGTCGGTAGTTTTGGTGTCCCTCTGCCGAATACTGTGGCGGCAATCGCCGCGCCCGATAAAGACGAATTTCTGCCTGTGGGCGAGACCGGCGAGCTGGTGGTCAGGGGACCACAGGTTATGAAAGGTTACTGGAAGAAACCGGAAGAGACCGAGAAGATGTTTATGAAGGTGGATGGAGTGCGCTGGTTGAGAACTGGAGACCTGGCGAGAATGGATGAGGAGGGTTATTTCTTTTTCTATGATAGAAAGCGCGATATGATTAAATACAAGGGGCTGGCAGTCTTTGCCCGCGAAGTGGAAGAGGCGCTCTGCAGTCATCCTCAAGTGAAGGAAGCCGGTGTTATCGGGGTACCCGACCCTGAAGTCGGAGAGCGTGTGAAAGCTATCGTTGTTCTGGAAACAGAGGCACGTGGCAAACTATCCGAGATGGAAATCATTAAATACTGTGAAGAACGGTTGGCGCACTACAAGGTCCCCAAAATCATAGAGTTCCGTGGGGAAGTCCCTAAGACGGATGTCGGCAAGGTGTCACGCCGGGAACTGAGAGACGAGGGAGTGTGATATGGCGGATACTTTCTTTCAAGCTGAGGGTCTTACCAAACACTTTGGCGGTCTGGTCGCTGTTAGAGATGTCAGTTTTCAGATAGGTAGAGAGGAAATTGTCGGGCTGATTGGACCCAACGGCGCTGGCAAAACCACACTCATCCATTGTATTCTCGGTATCCTCAAACCGGATTCCGGCAAAGTTATTTTCAAAGGCAAAGATATCACCAGAAAGCGTGCCTGGGAAGTTGTCCAGATGGGTATGGCTGGCACGTTCCAGGTAGTGAAACCCTTCCGCCGCCTGCCTATTATTGCCAACGTCATGGTGGGTTGTCTTTCTCCCCGGGCAAAGAAACGCGGCGAGTGGGTGAAGAGGGTGGAAGTCAAAGCCCGTGATGCCCTGGAATTCGTCGGCATTTCTGACATGGCATTGGAACCGGCATCGATTCTTTCACATGGCGATTTGAAACGGCTTGAGGTCGCGCGTGCCATCGCCACTGAACCGGAATTACTCATTCTCGACGAACCATTCGGCGGTCTGAATCCGGCGGAGACCGAACTTATGGCGAAGTCTGTCCAGCGACTGCATAAAGGCGGACGGTTCGGCAGGTTGCACAGTGAAGGTCCGGCGATGCTTATCATCGAGCATAAACTGAGCGAACTGATGAAAATCGTCGACCGTGTGATTGTGCTCAACTTCGGTGAACTTATTGCCCAGGGCACGCCGGCTGAAATTGCCAAAGACCCGAAGGTGATTGAGGCATACACCGGCAAGGAGGTGCTCATTGCTTGAAGTCAAGAATGTTACTGTAAAATTCGACACCGCGATGGTGCTCGATGATGCCAACCTTAAAATCAATAAGGGTGAGTTGGTAGGATTGGTGGGTCCAAATGGCGCTGGAAAAAGCACTCTGTTGCGTGCTATTGCCGGTTTAATCAAATGGCAGAAAGAAGTAACACGGGGCACGCGTAATGCCGATGTCACCTTTGAGGGTGCGATAGAATTTGAAGGCGAACGAATTGAAAAGTTGAGCGCTCATGAAATCGCCCGTCGCGGTTTGGCGCTCTGCCCGGAACGCGGGCGTCCCTTTGTGGAAATGACGGTAAAAGATAATTTACTTGCCGGCGGCTTCCTTTGCGATAATGGTGATGAAATCAAGAATAACCTGGTCAAGGTCTATGAGCTATTTCCCCGCTTAAAAGAGCGTGAGACTCAGATTTCCGGCACGCTCTCCGGTGGAGAGAGGCAGATGCTCTGTATCGGACGGGCGCTGATGCATCAACCCAAACTCCTGCTCGTGGATGAACCGTCCAGCGGACTGGCGCCCAAACTCAAAGAAGACCTGTTCAAACGCATTGAGGATATTTTCAAGGAACTGGGTGTTACCATTCTCCTTGCCGAACAGGACGTTAGCTTTGCTTTCAGCCTGTCTTCCAGGAACTACGTCATGTCCCGCGGACATATTATCTCTCAGGGAACAGCCAAAGAACTGCTGGCGGATGAAACAATAAGAAAAACGTATCTGGGGTTGTAATCCTCTATTGTCATTCCCGCGAAGCTTGTCCCGTTCACGGTGAACCAGTACCCCGATACGGGAGCGGGAATCCCCAGAACCGATGGAGAAGAAGTTCATCTGCCTGGTAAACTTCTGTGCTTTACCGCAGTTCAGCGCTGCATGCCCGGCAGGTCTTCCGCCACCACACATTGGATAGCTTACAGCGGGGACACTGCCTCTCCAGCTTATCTCGAATAAATACGGCGATGCCCTCTGGCATAAAGAGTAGAATAACCACGACAATCGCCGCAAAAATCAACATTCTTACTTCCGGTAGGACACGCAGGAACTCCATGAGTGGGTACATTATGAAAACGCCAACCACCGGACCGTAAATGCTCGTAATGCCGCCGAAGACCGTCCAGATGATTGCTTGGAACGAGAGGAAAAGGTCAAGATTGGCAGGTGAAGCAATCCCCATAAAGTGAGCGTGAAAGGCGCCGGCTACCCCTGCAAAAAAACCACCCACGGCGAAGGCGAGCATCTTGTAGCGGATGGTATTGATACCGCTGGCACGCGCCGCAATTTCATCCTCCCGAATGGCGTGAAAGATAATCCCGGTTCTCACCAGAGCGCTCTTCGCATCTGTAAGTTTCCACATAATCATCACGGAGACAAGCATTACTGCAAACGAAATGTAGAAGCGATTGACAGGGAAGGTAGGATAAATGCGGGTAATACCTGACACACCCAGTTCCCCACCTGTAAAGTCAGTAAAAGCAAAAATGATACCCAGCAGAATAAGCGGGAAAGCGAGTGTTACCAGTGAGAGATAAGGACCTCTCAATCGGAGCGCGGGCAAGCAGACTATTACTCCTGCCACTACCGAAGCCAACGCCCCGATGGGGATAGTTACCCAGGGAGATAAGCCAAGCTTGAGATTGAGCAGGGCGGAGGTATAAGCGGCAACTCCGAAGAAGAGGGCGTGCCCGAAGTTCACCTGCCCGGTATACCCTGAGAGCAGGTCCCAGCTTACCGCAAAGATAGCGAAGATGTTGGCAAAAGCCAGCGTGCGTAAGAGATAAGAGTCAGTGGTGATGACAGGAATGATAATGAGCGCAATAAAGAAAAGCAGTGCCAGAAACCTGCCCGGAATGGCAACAACATCACCCTGAAAGTCCTTTAACAGTCGTCTTATCACCTAGAGCCGCTCCTCTTCAAAAACGACACCGAATAGGCCTTCCGGTCTCACCAGCAAAATGACCACCATAACAATCAGCGCAATGGCTCCTTTAAGAAAAGCTCCGGAGGGCAAGAGAAAGACTACTGCCGTCTCCACAAAGCCGATGATAAAAGCGCCGATGAGGCTCCCCTTGACACTACCCAATCCACCCAGAACGACAATCGCCATAATCATCACGAGCGGGTGTGTCCACATGTATGGCTCCAGTACCAGAGTCGGGGCGACTGCTACTCCCGCGATTGCCGCCAGCGCCGAGGCAATTGTCATGGTGATAAGGAGGATACGGGAAACATTGATGCCCATCAGGTTAGCAATCTCACTATCCTGTGCCACCGCGCGGATAGCGATGCCAAGCCGTGTCTTTGAAAGAAGCGCCCATACGCCGAGCAACACCACTACCACAACACCGAGGACAAGGATATGTTGGTAGAGGACTTTCACCCCGAGGATTGTCAGGTATCCTGTCAGGAAGGTCAGCGGTGTGTAGTAATGCCCCTTAAATATCAAAAGTATTACTTCCTGATAAATAATGGCGACCGCCATGGTAATTAGCATCACGGTGACGTGGTGTTCACGCACACGGTCTATGAAAATCTTATAGGTAGCTAAACCGATAAGTGTGGTGAGTACCAGAGAAATAAGCATTGCCAGAAGCGGATGGAGACCCAGTCGATTGGCGAATAAAAACAGACCGTAGGCGCCGAGCATATAGAAAGAAGTGAATGCCAGGTTTATCATGCGCGCGACGCCAAAAATCAGGGAAAACCCTATGGCAAGGAGGGCATAAATACCACTCCTGACCAGGCCATTTACCAGGATTCCTTCAAGCATTCTTTATTCTAACAAGCTTAATTTACCAAGTACACTGGAAAGGGGAGACCCCGGGGTTTTGTATTTACCATAGGGTCCCCCTCTCTAATGAATTCAAAAATAGAATCCGTTATTTCCCGTAGAACTTAAGAACACGGTCGGGTATCTGCCACTGTACCGTGCCCTCGTATTTGATGTCTTTCCAATTCCAGGGCCAAACACATTTCATTTCGCCGTTCTGCCACTGGATGGCAATACCGGTCACATAACCAGGACCGTAAGTGACATCGTGTGGTGTAGGTTGGTCTTTGCCTATGAAAACGATTCTTCCGGACGTGCTTTGATAGTCCGTCTTCTCCAGCTCGACGACCACGGCGTCGGAGGCGAGTGAATCAGCGCGCTCGATAGCTTCCTTCAGTAAGTAGATAGCATCATATGTACCGGCGCAATAGGTCGGTGTCTCGCCATTTGCCTTGACGAAGGCTTCGAAGAAGGGGACTGTCTTCGGGGTCTGAGCGACACCTTTTGCATAGGTATTGAGCGTGGTTTCGTAGGCGCCGAATTTATTGGTAGCTTCCCAGAAACCATCTTTCTGCGCCTCAACATTGATGCCGACAGATGCAACCGGGATCTGCAGTTCGCCAAGCTGACGGGCAAAAGGAATGCCCACGGGACCGGAGATGATGGTAAGGATGATATGCGCCCCTGATTTCTGTATAGCAGTCAGTTCTGCGGTGACCTCAGTGGCAGTGGCTGATGGTCGCCATGTCCCAACAACCTCCATACCATATTTGGGAACATACGCCTGGTAAGCGGCGACCATGGCATCTGCCCAGGTGGCTTGCTCGGCGAGAATGGCAACCTTAATTTTGCCTTCAATTCCCAAGCCGGCTTTCATAATAGCGCCAGCTGTGGCCAATGTCTCCAGGGAATTGCTGACCAGTTTGTCGCTGGCAAACGGTGTTACACGGAACCAGTACTTGTAGCGTTCGTAACCATCCCCCACCGCCTTCATGCAGAGTTCTTTAGTGGCGGCGCCGCAACCGAGGAAGATTGTTTTATTATCCATCGCCACGTCCATCATGGGATAGACAGCTTCGGTGCGGAATCCACCGATAACGAACTGTGCTTTGTCTACCGTAATAAGACGGGTCATCGCCGACGCGGCATCGGTAGGACTGGACATTTCATTGGAGTCTGCTTTAATCAGTTCTATCTGATACGTTTCTTCGTGTGTTTTACCGTTTTCATCAGTAACGGTAATCGTAATACCACCGGCGGCGTTGATTTCATCACGTGCCAAGGTAGCGCCGAACCAGTGATGTTCACCCTGGACATACTGCATCGGCCCGATAACGCCTATTTTGATTGTCTTCGCCTCTTCCTTTTTGCATCCGCCGGTCATTATTAAAGACGCGACTAGCAGGCAGGCAAACAATGAGAAAATAAATTTCTTTCTCATAAAACCTCCTTATCAATATGGATGAGTCCCTGCCGTGGTTCCAGAGTAGGTCTTTTCATTCCAGAATCTAATAAAATCCGTCACCTCCTTATGAAATTATCAATATAGGACAATTCGCAGACGTACAAGCACTTTTTTATACATCTTTTGTATATAGCTTGTCAATAGTCTGCCAAGATAATAACATTGAAATTCCCCCTCTAATACTGATAAAATTGTTCCAGTTTGAACGTGGTATTAAAACAACATGCATATGCCCCAGTAGCTCAGGCGGATAGAGCAGCGGTTTCCTAAACCGCGTGTCGGGCGTTCGAGTCGCCCCTGGGGTACCACAATCCTATTACAACCGTTTGTTATTCTTTCTCCCGCCTGTCTCAATAGCTAACTCACGTCTTATTTGACAGTAATCGTAGACGATTGATAGTATCGTATCAGCTTTATATTCTAGGCTATGGGTAGTCTGCGATGTTTCAAGAACTAATGGAATTCTTAATAAAAAAGGGGAGGGCTATTTAGATGAGGGATGTCTACGTGGTAAGCGCTGTAAGGACTCCAGTAGGAAAGCGGAATGGGTACTTAAGGGAATGGACAGCTCCGGAGTTGCTTGGTTTTGTTTTGAATGAAGTTGTGCAACGTGTCGGTGTCGACGGTAGCATTGTGGAGGATGTCATTAGTGGCACGGTCAACCAAGTTGGTGAGCAGGGTTTTTGTTTAGGACGAACTGGTGTGTTAGCTTCCAATTTTCCAGAGACAGTTCCCGGTACTTCAGTTAATCGCCAGTGCGGTAGTTCTTTAACAGCGATTCAGATGGCATATGGGATGATCGCCTCCAATACTATGGATGTCGTTATCGCCAGCGGCATCGAACTGATGAGCAAATATGATATAGGTGCAGATAATGGCGGAATGCTACCGAATGGAAAGCCCCAGGGGATTCCCTACGGACAATACTATATGAAAAGGCTTCACGGACTTCCGTTATTCAATATGGCACAGGCAGCACAGGCAATTGCGGAGAAATGGGGAATTACTAGATTGCAGTGCGAAGAGTTCGCTCTTGCAAGTCACCAAAAAGCGCATGCCGCTACAGTTAACGGGTACTTTAAGAGGGAAATTGTCGCTACACAGGGACTGAACAAGGATGGGCAAAAGTTCCTCAACGAAACGGATGAAACCATACGGTCAGATACCAGTCTTAGTAAACTGGCGGCTCTTGCTCCAGCTCTAGATACCAAATGGATAACGGCAGGTACTGCCAGCCCAGTTACTGACGGTGCCTCAGCAGTTTTATTAATGTGCGAGGAAGTAGTAAAAAATCTCAACTTGAAACCACTGGCTCGCATTGTTGCTAATGCTGTGGTGGGCAGTGACCCGGGATTGGTATTAACGGGTCCCATTTATTCAACTCCAAAGGTGTTAAAGAAAGCAGGCTTGAAAATGGCTGATATTGATATTTTTGAGGTTAACGAGGCATTCGCACCGGTACCCATAATTTGGGCTAAAGAGCTTGATGCTCCGATGGACCGACTGAATGTTAATGGCGGAGCATTGGCTTTGGGTCACCCGGTGGGTAATTCGGGATGTCGTTTAAGCGTCACTGCGATTTACGAGTTAATTCGGCGGCAGGCTAAATATGCGCTGGTTACTCTATGTACCGGCGGTGGAATGGCGCCAGCAACGATATTTGAGCGTGTTTAATCGTCAGATTAGTATATTGAATAACGGATAGAGATGGCTCCAGTTACAATAGATTAGTCCCCTCGGAAGGACGAAAACTAAAGTAGGAGGAGCCACCGAAATGAAGAATAGCGCAGCCAGGAAACTAAAGC
>Ga0214474_1000028_pt1 | contig 85559 bp, 82 predicted proteins | sample RVTome_2_FD_187335 | JGI IMG/M metagenome (GOLD analysis project Ga0214474, IMG submission 187335) | Soil microbial communities from uranium-contaminated site in the Upper Colorado River Basin, Wyoming, United States - RVT95D214 HiSeq ... | reverse complement strand
GGTGACACTCCTTTCCCATCTCGCCAATATAGGGGATGCAAAGAGCCTTGTCATCCATCCTGCTTCGACGACCCATCAGCAGCTAACCCGGAAAGAGCAGGAGGAGACAGGAGTAACAGAGGATTTTATCCGGCTTTCCATCGGCTTGGAGGATGTAGAGGATATCAAGGAGGATATCGACCAAGCTTTGAGGAAGGCAGTGGGATAATTTTTCATAAAACCATCAATTGACATAAGAAGAAGGAGAATAACATGACAGGGTATTTTGATGATAACGCATTGTCTATCGGCAATACACCATTGGTTAAGATCAACAGAATGGCCCAAGGGCTCAAGGCCACGATCCTGGCAAAGATCGAAGGCCGCAATCCTTCGTATTCGGTTAAGTGCCGGATAGGGGCGAATATGATCTGGACTGCAGAGAAGCAAGGGCTACTCAAACCCGGCATGGAGATCATTGAGCCTACCAGCGGCAATACAGGCATCGCCTTGGCCTACGTGGCGGCTGCTAGAGGCTATAAGCTTAATGTCACGATGCCTGAGACCATGTCCCTTGAGCGGAGGAAGGTGCTTGCCATTTTCGGAACGAATATCATCCTTACCCCCGGCGCCAAAGGCATGAAGGGGGCAGTAGAAGAGGCCGAGCGCATTGCGGCGTCGAATCACAACTACTATATGCCCCAGCAGTTTAAGAATCCCGCCAACCCTGAGATCCATTTCAATACAACGGGCCCGGAGATCTGGGCGCAGACAAGCGGCGGGATAGATGTCCTTGTCTCAGGAGTAGGAACAGGGGGCACGATTACGGGGGTATCACGATACATTAAGGGAGAAAAGAAGAAAAATATTATCAACGTAGCCGTCGAACCGGTAGAAAGCCCTGTGATTACACAGCACCTTGCCGGTCAGGAGCTCAAGCCCGGACCGCATAAAATCCAGGGGATAGGCGCGGGGTTTATTCCGGACACACTGGACTTATCAGTGGTTGATCGGGTGGAACTGGTTACCAGCGAAGAGGCGATCGAGCATGCCAGGAGGCTGGCGCATGAGGAAGGAATTCTTTCGGGCGTCAGCTGCGGTGCAGCGATTGCGGTTGCGCTGAGGCTTGCCAAGCTGGAGGAATTCAAGGGGAAGACCATCGTAACCATTCTCCCTGATTCAGGTGAACGTTATCTCAGCGGGCCTCTTTTTCAAGGTCTTTTTGATGAAGCGGGCCTGCCGACAATATAACATTTTGGTGTGAGAAGATAAGTATGTTGGGGCTAAATTCCATGAAAAAGAAACCGAATGTCAAACAGGCAGCTAATAAAAGTGCAGGTATTCTCGTGAAACGCGTAGATGCAAATAAGGATAATGGCTTGGGGATTGTACAAAAAAACTATTTTAAATTTGCACTTCCTCCCGGTGAGCTCATACTGGAGAGCGGTGAGAAACTTGGTCCTATCATTGTTGCCTATGAGACCTATGGCAGACTGAATGAACAGCGTTCGAACGCTATTGTTATTCTCCATGCCCTGAGCGGCGATGCCCATGCCGCAGGCTTTCACAAGGGAGATAAAGAACCAGGTTGGTGGGACGATATGATCGGGCCGGGCAAGGCCTTTGATACCAATAGGTATTTCGTTATCTGCTCAAATGTCCTGGGAGGTTGTAAGGGCTCAACCGGTCCATCTACCGTCAACCCGAAAACAGGAAAGAAATATGGTCTCGATTTTCCGATCATTAGTATTTCAGACATGGTGAAGGTGCAAAAGCAACTCATCGATCACTTGAAGATCGACCAGCTGCTTTCCGTGGCAGGCGGTTCCATGGGCGGGATGCAGGCCTTAGAGTGGTTAACCGCCTATCCCGACAGACTGAAGAGTGCCATCGTTATCGCCACCGCGCTAAAACACTCGCCTCAGCAGATTGCATTTCATGAGGTGGGCAGACAGACAATTATGGCTGATCCTCATTGGAAGGACGGTCACTACTACGGTGGACGTATTCCGGCGAAAGGGCTCGCCGTCGCCCGTATGATCGGTCATATCACCTATATGAGCGAGATCTCAATGGCCGAGAAATTCGGAAGGCGCCCAGGAGATGAGAAACCGCACAAATTCAGTGCTGGTTCCGAGGTGGAGGATTACCTCCAGAACCGAGGAGATCATTTTGTAAAAAGGTTTGATGCCAATTCCTATCTCTATATCACCAGGGCGATCGATTCATTCGATGTTTCAAGAGGGAAAGATCTGTACGAGGTCTTTAAGAGGATAAAATCAAAAGTCCTGGTTCTGGCGTTTAAGTCGGATTGGCTCTATCCGGCGACTCAATCCCGTGAAATTGTAAGGGCCTGCAAGTTGGTCGGGGTTGACACGACGTATTGCGAAATCGACTCGACGTACGGCCACGATGCCTTTCTCCTGGAGGTTGATGAAGAGACACACCTCGTGAAACATTTTTTGCAAAGGGTATCCGTTGAAAACGGGGTAAGGGGGAAATATGGAGTGATGGAGTATGCCATCTGAGACTGTTCCCTTAGAATATAGAGCCATCCTTCATTGGATTCGTCACGGTTCGTCCGTTTTGGACCTCGGCTGCGGCGATGGTGCATTATTGGCGCTCCTAGTCCGTGAGAAGAATGTCAAGGCCCAAGGCATTGAGATTGACGAACGGTCCATCCATCAATGTGTCGCCAGGGGGCTCAGCGTATTTCATGAAGATATCGATCGTGGCTTGTCCGACTATTCAGATCGTTCCTTTGACTATGTAGTGCTCAATCAGAGTTTTCAGCAGGTGAAACAGCCTGATATCGTTTTGCAAGAAGCCTTAGGGGTTGGAAAAAAGGTTATTGTCGGTTTCCCCAATTTTGCCCATTACCTCGCACGGTTACAGATATTCTTTAAGGGTATAACCCCGGTGACGCCTTCCCTTCCCTATGAATGGCATGATACACCCAATCTCCATTTCTTAAGTATTTTGGACTTTATCGCATATTGCCGCCAGCGAGAGATAAAAATAGAAGATTCGGCCTTCATTGGGCAAAACAGGATCATAAAAATATTCCCCAATCTATTTGCGTTGGTAGCGATATTTCTCATATCACCATTGAAGAGCGGAGGTAGATCGAATGGGCCGAGTATCTGGAAAAACATCCCAAGATAGAACGGATCTATTATCCCGGCTTGCCCAGCCACAGGCAGCATCGTCTTGCCAAAAAACAGATGATGAGATTTGGGGGGATGATCAGCGTGGAGTTGAGGGGAGGGTTCCCGGATGTTGAAAAATTCGTTTCCAGACTTAGACTATTCTTGCTTGCTGAAAGCCTGGGAGGGGTGGAATCTCTTGTTTGTTACCCTTCTTGGATGACGCATAGTTCGCTATCAAGAGATGAGAGGATAAAACGGGGGATAAATGATAACCTTGTTCGCGTATCCGTAGGCATGGAGAACAAGATTGATTTAAAAGAGGATCTGCAAGAAGCCTTGAGTTAAGATGTTCCAATGAGCTTTATGAGTCTTAGGGATCAGCGAAAGTACAGCAAAGAGTGCGTTTTAATAAAATTTAATGGTACGAATGCAAACTCGGTCGAGCTATGCGGCTGATTTGAGAATGATCACCAATAGTTAGTTCATCCATTGAGGGATGATGAAGGGATTGTCGTACTTTTCATGAAAAAGAGCCCAGGGAACGGGGTCGAGCCCGTTTTTTTTGCTATTTTTTATGTTAATGTTTCCCCATGGCAAGGCCGCCATTGCTGATAAGATTGTATAAAGGAGGCACATTTTTATTCTGGTCATACCGCGTTAAGCAAGGCGGGATCTTCTCAGCAAAAAATTATCATTTTAAAACAATCGACGTTCAACTATTCAGAAAAAGGTGATGAAATGATAAGAAAGCTATTTACTATCGTTAAGTGGTTTTTTATTTTTCTTATTTTCATTCCTCTTGTTGCTCATGCTCAATCGGAGAAACCCGCTCTCAACTTACCTCAGCTGATCGAGGAGGGGCTTCAGAATAATCCGGAAATCCTTGCGGCAAGGTACAAATGGGAGGTTTTCAAGGAAAGGGTCCCGCAGGCTGCTGCCTTGGAAGATCCGATGGTTGGCGTCGGTGTCGTCAATCTTCCCACCAATTTCAGTTTCAGGGATGAGGATATGACGATGAAAGAATTTTCCATTTCCCAGAAAATCCCTTTCCCCGGGAAAAGGTCCCTCATGAAGCAGATGGCTGCGAAGGAGGCGGAAGCGGTCTCCTTGGAAGTTGAAGAGACGGTCAATAGAATCGTCAAGGAAATAAAGAGTGCCTATTACGATCTCTCTCATATCTACCGGGCTACAGAGGTCACAGAAAGGAGCAAAAAGATCCTGGAAGATTTTGCCAGGATCGCTGAAACACGCTATTCAGTCGGTGAAGGGATACAGCTGGATTTGCTCAAGGCGCATGTGGAGGTTTCCAAGATGGTGGATGAGCTGATTATGCTGAATCAGAAGGGAAAGGCCTTGGAAGCACGGCTAAAGGCCCTTCTCAATCGGCCACCGGAGACAATAATGGGCAGGCCCGAAGAAGTGCAATTTAGAAAATTTCCCTTCTCTTATGAGGAGCTTTATACCAAGGCCTTAGAGTCAAACCCCACATTGCAGGGGATGAAAAAGATGGTTGAGGCAAAGGGGAAGGCCTATACTCTGGCTAAGTGGGAGTATTTTCCGGACTTTAATCTCAAATTTGCCTATGGTCAGCGGGACCATAGTCCGGAGATGAGGCGAAGGGATATGCTCTCAGGGATGGTAGAGATAAACGTCCCTCTCTTCTTCTACTGGAAGCAAAGCCGGAAGGTTGGGGAAGCAAGGGCAGAAGTCCTGTCCCTGGAGGCCCAGTATCAGGCAATGCGGAATGAGATCCAATTCATGATCACGGATATGACCGCGATGGTTGAGCGGGGTGAGAGACAATTGGAACTTTATCAAACAGGGATCATCCCACAAGCGAGCCTGCAGGTCAATTCAGCCATGAGTGCCTACCGGGTGAATAAGGCTGATTTTATGACCCTGCTGGATAGTCAAATGACACTCTATAAATATGAGTTGGAGTATCATCAAGCCCTCACCGAATATGAAAAGAATGTTGCCAATTTAGAAGCTGTTGTCGGAAAACAGCTTTTTTAAAAAAGGGGAAGGGGAAATGAAAAGATCAATTGCTCTCGTTCTTTTTTTGATCGTGCCGTGGCTGGTCTTTGGATGCGGGAGAGGAAAAGAACCCGCCGCCCATAAAGGGCATGAACCGGAAACGAAACAGGACTCCTCCAAGGAGGATGATTTAGAAATGAAGGGATTGTCCATGGAGTCCATCGAGAAGGAAGGAAAGATGCAAGAAGTCGCCCCCGGGACAATCCAGATTACACCTGAGCGGCAGCAATTGATCGGCGTCAAAATTGGGATTGTAGAGATGAGACCCCTTACGAAGGTGATCAGGACCGTGGGGAGGATCGATTATGACGAAAAGAGGATTGCAACGGTCTCAGTCAAAGTCGGAGGATGGATTGAAGACCTCTACGTAGACTTCACGGGGAGATATGTCAGGAAAGGGGAACCGCTTCTCACGATCTACAGTCCGGAGTTGGTTTCAACGCAAGAGGAATATCTCATGGCTCGTGAGGCAAAGAAATCCTTGGCTAAGAGTTCCTTTCCGGAAGTGGCCAGCAGCGGAGATTCCCTGGTGGAGGCAGCCAGGAGACGTCTGAAACTCTGGGATGTCACTGATGAGGAGATCAGGAAATTAGAAGAGCGCGGCCAATCGAAAAGGACCATGACTTTTTATGCCCCCTTTAGCGGATATGTCATAGAAAAGTCAGTTTATAAAGGGATGAATGTGATGCCGGGAGCAGCTTTATACAAGCTGGCTGACCTCTCCGTGGTCTGGCTGTATGCTGATATCTATGAATATGAACTTCCCTACATTCGGGTGGGACAACAGGCGACGATTCAATTCTCCTCTCTCCCAGGAGAGACCTTCACCGGGAAGGCCATTTACATCTATCCCTCCTTAGATCCGACCACTCGGACGGCCAAGGTGAGGTTCGCGTTCCCAAATTCTCACGGGAAGCTTAAGCCGGAAATGTTTGCCAATGTGGAGATCACGGTTCCCCTGGGACAAAAGCTGGCCATACCGGAAGGGGCCGTTATCGATACCGGTCTTCGTCAGGTGGCAATCGTTGACAAGGGCTCCGGATATTTTGAACCCAGGGAGATCAAGGTCGGAGCAAAGGCGGAGAATTATTATGAGGTGATTACCGGCCTCAAGGCTGGAGAACGGGTAGTGACGAGCGCCAATTTCCTCATCGACTCCGAGTCGAATTTAAAGGAAGCACTAGGGGGCATGGCCGGCATGGAGCACGGGGGACAGGGCAAATAACTGAAAAGGGTTCCAGTCCCGCCTCTTGGCGGGATTGAACCCTCTATGAGGGGTTTTAGGGTGATCAATAAGCTGATTGAGCTCTGTGCTCGTAACAAACTCATCGTCTTCCTTCTTATTGGAATGGCCTTAGCGGCGGGATTGTGGTCTATCAAAAATACCAAACTCGATGCCATCCCTGATCTATCGGATACCCAGGTTATCATCTTTTCGCGATGGGATCGCAGTCCTGATGTTATCGAAGATCAGGTGACGTATCCAATCATCTCTTCCTTACTGGGCGTGCCAAAGGTAAAAGATATTCGTGGCTTCTCTGATTTTGGCTATTCTTACGTCTATGTCATCTTTGAGGATGGCACGGATATCTACTGGGCGCGCTCCAGAACCCTCGAGTATTTAAGCAATATCCTGCCGCGATTGCCTCAGGGGGTGCAGGTCGAGCTGGCCCGCGATGAAACAGCCATCGGATGGGTCTTCCAGTACGCCCTTATCGACAAGACCGGTCGCAACGATCTTTCACAACTTCGATCCTACCAAGATTGGTATCTTCGCTATGCGCTCCAGGCAGTGCCCGGCGTTGCCGAGGTTGCACCGATCGGCGGTTTCGTTCGGCAGTATCAGGTGAATCTAGATCCGAATCGGTTGGTGGCTTACAATATTCCCATTGATCGCGTGACCGCGGCCATCCGTTCGGGAAATAACGATGTCGGCGGCAGATTGGTCGAGTTCTCAGGCCGAGAATTTATGGTCCGAGGGAGAGGCTATATTAAAAATGTCTCGGATATAGAAGAGATTGTGGTGGAAACGAGCAAGAGCGGCGGCACTCCGGTCCTGGTTAAAAACCTGGGGACCGTTACCTTAGGGCCTGACATCAGACGAGGCATCGCCGAACTCAACGGCGAGGGAGAGGTCGTCGGCGGCATAGTCATCATGCGTTTTGGAGAGAACGCGCTCAAGGTCGTCGAGCGCATCCGGGCTAAACTCGATGAGATAAAACCCACCCTTCCTCCCGGCGTCGAGATCGTCACCACGTACGACCGTGGCGATTTGATCGAGCGCGCGATCGATACCCTCCAAAGCACGCTGATCGAGGAACTCATCATCGTCTGCCTCGTGATTTTGATCTTCCTCTGGCACATCCCCTCCGCCCTCGTCCCCATCATCACCATCCCGATTACGATCATTCTCGCCTTCATCCCGATGTACGGGATGGGACTCACCGCCAACATCATGAGTCTCGGCGGGATTGCCATTGCCATTGGCGCCATGGTGGATGCGGCCATCGTTGTGGTCGAACAGACGCATAAAAAGCTGGAGCGCTGGGACGCGGGGGGCAGACGCGGCAGTTATAAAGATGTGGTGATCAGTGCCGTCAAAGAGGTTGGTGGACCGAGCTTTTTTGCGCTGCTGGTCATCGCTGTCTCGTTTATGCCCGTCTTCACACTCGAAGGGATGGAGGGGCGTCTCTTCAAGCCGCTCGCCTTCACCAAGAACTTTTCCATGGCCATTGCAGCGATTTTGGCCATCACCCTCGATCCGGCCATTCGGTTGTTGTTTACCCACATGGATCCTTACCTCTTTCGGCCAAAATTTTTGTGCCGTATCGTCAATGCAGTGCTCGTCGGCAAGATCCACAGCGAAGAGAAGCACCCCATCAGCCGGCCGCTGATGAAGATCTATCATCCGGTCTGTGAGTTTGTGCTGAAACATAAGTGGGCCACGGTAATCGGAGCGCTGCTCATGGTGATCGTCACCGTTCCGATCTTTACAAGGCTCGGTTCGGAATTCATGCCTCCTCTGTTCGAAGGTTCTCTCCTCTATATGCCGACGACCATGCCGGGTGTCTCCGTGACAGGGACACAAAAATTACTTCAGGTTCAGGATAAGATATTGAAGGGCTTCCCTGAGGTCGATCTGGTCTTCGGCAAGGCAGGGCGTGCTGAGACGGCAACTGATCCGGCCCCCTTTTCCATGATGGAAACCGTGATCAACCTCAAGCCGGAGTCGCAATGGCCTAAGGAATCTCGCTGGTACTCCTCGTGGACGCCTGAATGGTTGCAGAAGATGCTGCGCCGGGTTTGGCCGGACCATAAAAGCCCGGACGAATTGATTTATGGGCCGGGGGGACTCGATCAAGCCACAAAGCTTCCCGGGGTTGCCAACTCGTGGACTATGCCCATCAAGGCCCGTGTGGACATGCTTTCCACGGGTGTGCGAACACCGGTGGGGATTAAGATCATGGGGGCTGATTTACAAAAGGTCCAGGAGATCGGTGAGCACATCGAGATGGTGCTGAAGGATGTGCCGGGCACCAAGAGCGTCTTTGCCGAACGCACTGCCGGCGGCTACTTCCTCGACTTTACGCTCAAACGTTCTGAGCTGGCCCGCTACGGGTTAACCGTCGATCAGGCCAATAGCGTCATCATGTCGGCGATAGGGGGTGAGAACGTTACCACAACGATCGAAGGCCGGGAACGGTACCCGGTCAATGTGAGATATTTCAGGGAGTTCCGTGACGATCTGGAGAAGCTCAAGAGGGTCCTCGTTCCTATCCGTTCAGGAGGAGGCGCAGGTGCGCAAAGCGGCATGGGAGGTGGGTCGGCCCTTGCCGGGGCCTCAGGAGGGGCTTACATCCCCCTGGGACAGTTGGCCGACATCTCCCTTGTGACCGGCCCGTCCATGATCCGCGATGAAAACGGACGCCTTACCGGCTATGTGACCATTGATCTTGACACCTCGAAACGCGACATCGGAGGTTACGTCTCGGATGCCAAGAAGGCGATCCATGAAAGCCTCACGCTGCCTCCGGGCTACCAGCTGGTCTGGAGCGGTCAGTTCGAATATATGGAGCGCGTTAAGGAACGCCTTATCATCGTGGTGCCGATCACCATCTTTCTGGTCTTTTTGCTCCTCTACTTCAATACCCGATCGATCACCAAGACCATGATCATTCTTCTGGCAGTGCCTTTTTCAGCCATCGGCGCGATCTGGTTTCTCTATCTTCTTGGTTACAACATGAGCATCGCTGTCTGGGTGGGCTTGATCGCCTTGATGGGCGTGGATGCGGAGACGGGAATGTTTATGCTCCTCTATCTGGATCTGGCTTTTCATGAGGCTCAGAAAAAGAAAAAGATGAAAAACTGGAATGATCTGAGAAAGGCAATTGTGGAAGGGGCGGTAAAACGACTACGGCCAAAGGTGATGACGGTGGGTGTGATGTTCATGGGCTTGATCCCGATCATGTGGTCCGTTGGCGCCGGCTCTGATGTCATGAAGCGCATTGCGGCGCCGATGATCGGAGGCATCTTCACCTCGTTCATCCTGGAACTGGTGGTCTATCCCGCCATCTATGCCATCTGGAAATGGCACTTTGAGGTTAAAAAACAGGCGGTAGCGACAAATCTTGCATAAGGGGCATATCCCTACCAACACCCTCCCTGATCTGAGGAGAAGGGAAGGGTGGGGGGCTCTTGAAGTGAGAGATGGCAATGGATATATAGCTACAGTATAGGTCGCTAAAATATGAGAGGTTTCACACAATGTTTTAAGGAGGGTTTTGTCATGAAGCGATTGGTTTCACTGTTAGGGGTATTGGTTTTGAGTTGTTTTGTTCTTGCTTCTCTTTCCCTTGCCCAGCATTCACATGGCGGAATGTCCATGGGGACTTCGACGAAGATGGATACAAAAGAGGTCATCGTGGAGGGAGTAAAGGTCACGTTTCAGATCATGACCAATGACGAGCATCAGAAGATGTTGAAGACAGACATGAAGATGAAGGAGGATATCGAGCCGGGTACGACCCACAACATCACCGTGATCCTGAAGGATGAAAAGACCCAAAAAGAGATTACCAATGCCCAGATCAACATGAAGGTGATAGATCCAAAGGGGCAAGATCAGATCAAGGCCCTGAAATATGAAGAAGAGATGAAAAGCTATGATGCCTACTTCAAGCTTCCGGACAAAGGAAAGTATCAGGTGATAATCCTTTTTAAGGTAGGGGATCAGAAAAGGACAGCTGGGATTTATTATGAGATAAAATAACAGGAAGAAAAAGGGGACGGGCTGCTTTTTAGAGGCGATTCGAGAGATGTGACCTTCAGTCAAAGCCGCAGGCTCGTTTGAGTAAGCTATGTTGATGAAGCTGCGACACGTGCTATCGATCCTGCTCTTGCCTTTTCTGGTCGTTGTCATTGCGCCCTATTGGCTGCTCACCACTTTTGCTGCTAGCGACACGCGCTGGGGCGATGGCTCTATTATTGCCTGGCTGCCTCGCGCTGCCGGTGCAATCTCCATCATCTGCGGATTAGTGCTATTCGGCTGGTGCGTCAGCCTATTTGCAAAAGTCGGCAAGGGAACGCTCGCGCCCTGGGATCCCACCCGCAAATTCGTGGCAGTGGGCCCATATCGCTTTGTCCGGAATCCGATGATTATCGGCGTAGCGCTGATGCTGTTTGGCCAGGCTATGCTCTGGGGTTCATGGGTGGTGGGTGCCTGGGCCTGCTTTTTTGTCTTCATCAACCATATCTACTTTGTGCTGGCGGAGGAGCCGGGGCTGGGAAAACGGTTTGGCGAGGATTATCGCGTTTATAAGGTCAATGTCCCACGCTGGGTGCCTAGGCTGAGGCCGTGGTCAGGCAAATAAAAGAGTATCGGTGGTCACATCGTCAAATGGCATTTTTGATAAGTGAAGATGAGAAGCCGCAACCATCTCTTATATCGCCTAAACGGAAATAATTGCCTAGTTTGATAACGCTTTTTGTTATTGACATACCGTCTATTTACACGTATATTACACGTATAAGGAGGTTTGCTATGCAGAAGAAATTGATTGTCACCGTTGTTGAAGAGGTTTACGAGGGCCTTCGCAAGACTATAGGGCCCAGAAAGATAAGTAGATTCATTCAGGAACTGGTCCGCCCCCACGTCGTTAGCCGCAATCTTGAATCGGCCTATGCCGAGATGGCGAAGGACACAAAGAGGGAGGAGGAGGCTATGGAGTGGGCGGAGACGATTTTCAAGGACGTGGCGCGTGAAACGGCGTGAGGTTTGGCGGGTCAATTTTGCCCCGTCCCCTTTTTCTCTTCTTACCGTATGCTTCGGTGATCGATTCTGAATTCTCTAGGGTAGGCGATACTGCTTTTAACTCTCAAGCCTTGCTTCAACTTTCTTTTTCCACTCTTGCAAATCCTTCACCTGTGATTCCAAATCAGAAAGTCGCTTGTCCACTTCTGCAAACGAGAGTTTGATGAGTGCGCGGGTCTCTGTATGCTGGCGTTCATTCTCTTTTTCCATCCGACCAAGATGTGCGTCCGTTCTATTAAGTCGATCGATAATTCCCGTGTGCCCCTCGGATAAGAGCTTTATGTGATCAATCAATCCTTCAGAAATGACATGAAATTGGTGGATAATCTCTTCCTTCAGGGATTGCAGATCTTTCTTACTCACATTATCCTCGCGAGCACTCATCGTATCTTTGCCTCTTGCTCCGGGTCACTGGTACACTGTTAGTAAAATGGCACATAAGCTTAGCTTAGTCAAGGTCTTTCCGATAGGGGGTTCCTAAATTACGACGGTGTTACCTTTTGTTTTATCTATGCGTTGAAATTTTATAATCGAAAGAGAGCTGTTAACTTAGTTCAAAAGCCCTATGGGGTCATATATAAAAAGGCTTTAAAAAAAAATTTGAGATATTTCCTGATATCGCTCATCAATGATACTGTTAAAGAGCACAAAAGGACTGAATCTCGACCTTGCCTGCCAGGACCTTTCTGATCTGAGGTTCATTCTCTGTGAGAAAGCGGATGCAGATGCCGCAGTCTGAGCTGAGGTGACGGGGCACGGGGATGAGTTTATACGCTATCCCCTGTTTTTTGAGGAGCTTTTCAGCGCGCAGCGCACTGCTTATTGATTGAAAGAGTAACACCGCATACGCCGGCGCTTGTTTGTCCTCCACAATGATTCCCCTCGATTAAACTGTAACCAAACGATTAGCCGAGAGCAGGGTCTCCGCGATGGTATACATATTAGAGACCTGCCCGACGGCGATCTTTGCCTTGAGGCTGAAATAGTCGAGGCAGGTGCCGCAGATCAAGATCTCAACCCCGTTATTTTCCAAGGCTTGCAAATCCTCTAGTACCTCCGAACCTTTAACTGTCAGTGTTACCCCTGTATTGAAGAAGATCATCTTGTCCGGTCTGCCCGGGACCTCGGTGAGGGTGTGGAGGAATGAACGGATGAGGATATGTCCCAGTTTCTCCTCTCCGCGTCCCATCTGATCACTCGGGATTACCACCACAACCGCGCCGGTTGACGCGGTTTTTGTAGCTGGCGCCTTTTCACGACGCTTGCCATGCTTGCTTTTTTCGATGGTGATATAGACCCCATCCCTCTTTTCGTCGATGGTAACCCTACCGCCCTGGCTTTCGCCAAAGCGCGCCACGTTGTCACGGGCAGCAAGGTTGTCGACGATGATGGTGACCCTATCGGTCTTTTCCAGGGCCTGTTTGGTCTGTATAACGGGTTCTGGGCAGGAGAGCCCCCTACAGTCAACGACCTTTGGCATGGGCAGAACCTCTCTTTCTGGATCTTGCGGCAATCCTTCCCACTGCCTCCAGGGCAGAGGCTATCTCCTCCTCGGTGGTGAAATAGCCGGCGCTCAGGCGCACGGTCCCGTGGGGGAAGGTCTTGATGCACTGGTGGGCCGCTGGGGCGCAGTGGAGACCCGGACGGCTCATGATGGCGAATTCCTCGTCAAGCTCCATGGTTATCTCCGAGGGCGTCAGGCCGGTAATGGTGAATGAGCAGATGGCCACCTGCCTTGCTGCATCACGGCATCCATACAGGGAGACGCCGGGGATGGATCCCAATCCCTCGATGAGCATGCGGGTTAAACCCTGCTCTTTGGCCCTGATTTGGGTAATACCCTGTGTGAGGATAAAGCGAACGCCGGCACCCAGTCCGGCGACACCCACGGTATTGGGCGTGCCGCTCTCGTACTTGTCAGGGAGGAAATCGGGCTGTTCCTGGAATTCGGAGCGGCTGCCGGTGCCGCCCCGCATCAGGGGCTCGAGCTCTTTCTCCAATCCCCTCTTGATGTAGAGGCCGCCAATGCCTTGCGGCCCGTAGAGCGCCTTGTGGCCGGTGAAGGCGAGGAGATCGATTTGCATCTCTTCGACTGCTATCGGATACGCGCCGGCTGTCTGGGCGGCATCGATGCAGAAGAATATGCCATGCTTGCAGGCGATTTTACCGACCTCGCCTACAGGCATCACGGTCCCGACCACATTGGAGGCGTGGGTCATGACGATCAGCCTGGTATTTTTCTTTACGGCCTTTTCGATCTCCTGGGGATCGAGCTCCCCTTGGGAAGAGCAGGGGACGACGGCGACCTCTAAGCCCTTTTTCTCCAAGGCCCGCAAGGGGCGCATCACCGAGTTGTGCTCCATGCTGGAGGTGATGCAGTGGTTGCCGGGATGAAGGATGCCGCAGATGGCGAGGTTCAAGGCCTCGGTGGCATTTTTGGCAAAGCAGATGCGCAAGGAATCATCGATCCCGAAGAGCTCGGCCAGCGCCTCGCGGGTCTCTATGAGGATGCGTCCTGCCTCGATGGAGAGACGGTGCCCAGAGCGGCCGGGGTTGGCGCCGACATTGCGCATGAAATGCTCCATGGCCTGCCAGGTTTCATCCGGCTTGGGCCAGGAACTCGCAGCGTTGTCGAGATAGATCACGTCTGATTCTTTCATAGTGGTGGTTAAGTTTCTATCCCAGCACCAAGAGGACCACGGGTTTGCCCGTGGGGGAATTGGTCCTCTGGTGCGGGATGTTCGCTCCGAAGCGACGTTTGCAGCGGTACCACGGGCTTGTCCGTGGAACTCCATTGTAGCAAACTCAGATAGAGAGAGGAACGCAATTATTTCTTTACGATTTTGATCTGATACCCCGCGCCCTCCGGCTTAACATCCTTGACCTTCCATCCCAGGCTGGTCGCAGCTCGCGATACGTTTTCCTTGGACGTATCGGTATCAACGAGGACTGCAATCTCACCTTTTTTAATCTTTTGGATACGTTCCATGGTCAACAGAACGGGCTGGGGACAAGAAAGCCCCCGTGCATCTACGGTATTACTCATGGTTATCCCTCCTTAGGCAATCTTCTTTCTCATGGTGAAGCCGATTAACAGACAGACAACGAGCCCAATGATCACAGCGGCGACTCCGTGGGGACCCACCCCCTGCGGAGAGCTTGCAAGGCCGAAGTTGTGGGCAAAAGCGGCACCCGTGATCATCCCGAGGACAAAGACCGCGGCGTCACCGTCTCCCTCACCGGCCAAGAACAGCTGGCGCCCGGGACATCCGCCAGCCAGGGCAAAGGCCAGCCCGGCCAGCACCATCCCCCCGAAGTTCCAGAGGCCCATGGTGTGCGCTATTGGCTGGTTGACAAAGCCCGGGTGAAACTGCTTGAGGATGAGATTAGTGATAAAGGCGACAACAACCAGGGCAACGATTCCTAAGAAGAGATGGGTCTGCCGGAACAAAATTAAATCCCGAAAGGCCCCCATGGTGCAAAAGCGGCTCCGCTGAGCCAGTATCCCCACGGCAAGGCCCACACCCAGAGATATAAAGAGAGGGGCATGCATGGAGCCCGGGCCCTTGATGCTGTAGAAGAGGATCCCGCTTTGAGACTCTCCCTCGACCTGGGGGAAGAGCAGGATCAAGGCAAGGAAACCCAACATAATGAGCGGCAATACCCATCCCACTGCGGTGTGGGTCTCCTGGGAACGCCCCAGGTTATAACCGCTTCTCAGGAATCCTGTGCCTATCCAGATGCCGCCGATGAGTCCGAGGATGCCGACGATGGCATTGCCATCCCCTCCTGTCAGACGGAGCATGGCCCGCCACGGACACCCCAGAAATACCAGGGCCCCGATCATGGCAAAGGCACCTAAGACGAACCTCACCATGGGTGCCGAGCCTGCCCGGGGGCGGAATTCCTTAAAGAGATAGGCAGCGATAAATGCGCCCAGGACAAACCCGATGATCTCCGGGCGCATGTACTGGACCACGTCCGCACGATGGAGCCCCAGGGCCCCGGCAATGTCCCGCTCGAAACAGGCCGTGCAGATACCCATGTTGCCGGGATTCCCCCACTTCTGCAAGAGGGGGGCAAAGACCCCGATAAAGGCCCCGGTGCCGATAATCCCCCAACGCGACGCAAAGAATTTTCGTAACATAGCCCTCAGTTCCTCCTTTTTGCAGATTTTTATTCACTACTCCTACAGTTTTTTATATAAATTTATTAAATATGTCAAATTGGAAATCTCAATATCATGTGGCATTAATTGTCTGTTTTTCCTATGACTAGTCTTCCAGGGTATATGGCGTACTCGAACCTTTTGTCCGGCGGCGCTTTCCCAGGAAGGGCCTTCTTGACAAATGTGAGCAAACTGGTCACAATATATCAAGTTCTAAGGCGCAGCGGATGGAGATACCGAGGATGCCACCGGATGATTGTGGAAGCGGGGATAATGGGTAACGCCCTGAAGAACAAGGTACGATGAAAACGAAGATAAACATAGTTCGCATCGGCGGTGGGACCCAGATTGCTCGTGAAGACTGGGTAGCCAAAGAGTTTCCCCTCACCATTATGCTCAACGGACAGGAGTTGGCGACACTACTCTGTTCGCCAAAGGATCTGAAGTATCTTGCCGCTGGATTCCTATTCTCCGAAGGGTTTATTGAGACGAAGGAAGAGATTACAGGGATGACCCTTGATCAAGACAGGGGGGTGGTGAGCGTAGAGGTACGCGAGGAGAAGAAACTCGCCCAAGAATCTTTCCTCAAGCGGGTGATAACAACGGGATGTGGAAGGGCGATAGCCTTTTACAACCCTGCCGATATAGATGGGGTAAAAGAGGTTGACTCTGATTTGCAGCTTTCGCCTCTGGACGTCTTTCACCTGACAAAGGAGTTTCAGCTTCGATCAGAGGTATATCGTGCTACCGGCGGGGTACACAGCGCCGCTCTGTGCGATACGGAACATATCTTGATTTTTGAAGAGGATATCGGAAGACATAATGCCGTGGACAAGATCTTCGGTAAATGCCTTCTTGAGGATATACCCACCGCCGATCGGATTGTCATCACGAGCGGACGGATATCTTCAGAGATACTCTTCAAGGTAGCAAAGAGGAACATCCCGGTGATCATATCCAAATCCGCCCCCACAGACCTTGGCGTAATCGTTGCCCAAGATTTGAGGATAACGCTGATCGGGTTTGCCCGGGGAAAGAGGATGAACGTGTATGCCGGGGAGTGGAGGGTTCGATCAGGAGGGGAATAGGCTGTGATGATGACAACTGTAGAGCAGGGGCTGATAGCGTGAGGGAGCAAACGCTAACATAATGCTATTGCTTAACTTTTGATGATCGCAACGGTAACAGAGAGAACGGTTTTTCTTGACAAATGTGAGTAAAATAATAACAATAAAACATTGTAGGATCCACGAATGAAGATACCGACGATGCTCCGTTATGGTGTGAGGATGGTGGTGACTCTGGCGCAAAAGGGTGAGGTTATGAGCACGGCAGGGCTTGCCAAGGAGATGGGGGTTTCCCCCCTCTATCTGCGTCAATTGGCCCCTTTGCTGGAAAGGGCAGGGATCATACAGGGCTTCAGAGGGGCCAGGGGGGGGTATACGCTCAAGGCGAGGCCCGGGGAGATAACCATCTTTGAGATCATCCAGGCCTTTGATGAGGATTTCTCTTTGCTGGATTGTATTAAGAGCGCCAATGCCTGTCCCAGGAGCCCTGATTGCACGACGAGATATCTCTGGAAGGATCTGAGCGATAAACTCAAGCACACCCTACAAGACATGACCCTAAAAGAGCTCGTTGATAAAGGGAACAAGAAGGATGCGGGAGTGAACGGATGGACAGAATATATTATCTAGACAGCAATGCGACGACACCCCTTGATCCGCAGGTCAGGGAGGCGATGGCACCCTATCTCGCCGAGAGGTTTGCCAATCCCTCATCTATCTATAGGTTCGCCCAAGAGGTCAGGGGGGAGGTAGAGGCAGCCAGGGAAAATGTCGCTCAGCTTATAAACGCCGAGCCTGATGAGGTCATCTTTACCTCAGGGGGGACTGAGGCAGACAACACGGCGGTGAAGGGGGTGGCCTTTGCCCTCCGTGATAAGGGGAGACATATCATAACCTCGCAAATAGAACACCACGCTATTCTCAGTGCGTGTCAGTATTTGGAAGGATTCGGCTTTGAGAATACCCTGCTCCCCGTAGACAAATACGGGATCGTGGATCTCGAGGCCCTCAAGAAGGCCATCAGAAGGGATACCGTTCTCATTACTATTATGCATGCCAATAATGAGATAGGCACCATCGAGCCCATCGAGGATATCGTACGCATTGCCCACGAGCACGGGATCTATGTTCATACCGATGCGGTACAGACGGTGGGAAAGCTATTGATAGACGTCAAAGGACTGGGCGTAGATCTCCTCTCCCTGTCCGGGCATAAGATCTATGGTCCCAAGGGTATCGGTGCGCTCTATGTACGCAAGGGGGTGAAGATAGATCCCCTCTTGCATGGCGGACACCACGAGCGGAATCGTCGCGCCGGGACGGAAAATGTGCAGGGGATCATAGGGCTGGCTAAGGCAGCTTCGGTGGCGCAGGCAGAGCTATCTCAAAACGAGAAGCGGATCTGCGCGCTCAGGGATATGCTGGAGAAGGGGATTCTGGAACGCATCCCCGAGGTGTATGTCAATGGGCATCCTGAAAAAAGGCTCTTCAATACCCTCAATTGCTGCTTCAAGGGCATAGAGGGGGAGAGCATCCTTCTCAACCTCGATTTCGAGGGGATCTGTGCCTCCTCGGGGTCCGCGTGCACCTCCGGTTCCCTCGATCCCTCACATGTCCTGCTGGCCATCGACCTTCCCCATGAAGTTGCTCATGGGAGCTTGCGTCTAAGCCTCAATAAATTCAATACGGAGGAGGACGTGGATAAGGTCCTGGAGGTCCTCCCCAAGATAGCGGAGCGACTGAGGGGCATGTCCCCCCTCTGGGGCAAAGAAGGGGCAAAAAAAAAGCACAAAAGCGCAGATTGAGGCACTGCATCAGTAGAGAAAGGGTAAGCTTAGAGGGTGCCGGTGAGGTAGAAAGGAGATAATAAGGATGCCAAGGACCATTCAAGAGATAAACGAGAAGATCAAGGCGGGCAAAGCCGTGGTGGTGACTGCTGAGGAGATAACCGGAATCGTAAAGAAAAAGGGGGTTGAAAAGGCCTATCAAGAGGTGGATGTGGTGACCACAGGGACCTTTGGCCCCATGTGTTCGAGTGGGATGTATCTCAATATTGGGCATACCAAGCCCAGGATGAAATTAGGGGGTGGTACCTGTAAGCTTAATGGGGTGCCTGCCTACTGCGGGCTTGCGGCTGTCGATCTCTTTCTCGGAGCCGCCCAGCTCCCCGACGATGATCCGCGCAACAAGATCCACCCCGGCGGTTTTCGGTATGGCGGGGCGCATGTGATCGAGGAATTCGTGGCGGGCAAGGATATCGAGTTGGAGGCCTCTGCCTATGGAACGGATTGTTACCCCCGCCGGGAGCTCAGGAGCTTGCTGAATATAAAGGATGTCAATGAGGCGGTGCTCTTCAATATACGAAATGCCTACCAGAACTATAATGTGGCGGTGAACCTCTCGGACAAGGCCATCTACACCTATTTGGGGATATTGAAGCCGAAGCTGGGAAACGCCAATTACTGCAGCGCCGGGGCCCTCTCACCGCTTATGAATGATCCCCTCTACCGAACCATCGGCATAGGGACACGCATATTTTTGGGAGGGGGTACGGGGTTCGTATCGTGGCAGGGGACCCAGCATAATCCTTCGGCACCCCGCACAGAGCGCGGAGTACCCAAGAGGCCGGCAGGGACCCTCTGCGTGATCGGCGACCTCAAGGGGATGGATGCCCGCTACCTGCGGGGGGTCAGCATGTACGGCTATGGGACCAGCCTCGGCGTTGGGATCGGGGTACCGATCCCCATACTGGATGAGGAGATGGCCTTCTTTACCTCGGTCGCTGATGAAGACATACTGGCCCCCATCGTGGACTACGGCAAGGGCTATCCTGAGGCAAATCCCGATGTCCTCGGCGAGGTCAGTTATAAGGACCTGAGAAGCGGCAAGATAACCATTGGTAACAAGGAGGTCCCGACTGGTTCCATCTCCAGCCTCGTCAAGGCTCGGGAGATCGCCCAGCTCTTAAAGGGCTGGATCGAGAAGGGGGAGTTTGTCCTGACCGAGGCTGTTGAGCGACTTCCGGGAAAAGAATCAGGGATAACCTTCAAGGCCTTTCACGAGAGGCCGATAGAGCGATGAGGAGGAAGCGATGATCTCGCGAAGAGTGGTATTGCATTTTCCATCGGAGTTGGTGGGTCAACCCATCATCTCCAACACCGTCAAACGATACAACCTGGAGTTTAATATTTTGAAGGCCTCCATAGCCCCTCCGGAAGGAGGGCTGCTCGTTTTAGAACTGCTGGGCGGGAAAAAGGATGTGCAGGAGGCCCTCGATTATCTCAAGGACTTAAAGATAAAGATCGAAAATTTGAGCAGAGACGTTACGAGGAAGGATGATCTCTGCGTCCATTGCGGAGTCTGTGTGGCCCTCTGTCCTTCGGATGCCCTCGTCTTGAACCAAGCCACGTGGCAGGTGGAATTTATCGCGGACAAGTGCGTTGCTTGCGAGCTCTGTGTCAAGGCGTGTCCCTATGCCGCCATGGAGGTAAGGCTGTAGGTTGTAAGGATGAGCGATGTCGATATTCATACAAACTTGAGAAGAGATGGGATGCAAGAATGGCAGGGAGCGGAAAGGATTTCTCGACGTCATCCCTCACTGAAGAGGATCTCGTCAGGTACAGCCGCCAGATCCTTTTTCCCGCTTTCGGCGAGGAAGGTCAGCGGAAACTCAGACAGGCCCATGTGCTGATCGCCGGCGTCGGCGGGCTGGGATCTCCCGTTGCGATCTATTTTGCCTGTGCGGGGATAGGAAAACTGACGTTGGTGGATTCAGATGCCGTTGAGCTTTCCAACCTTAATCGCCAGATATTACACGGGGAGGAGGATATCGGGGAGCAGAAGGTTATCTCAGCTGCGCGAAAGCTCAAAAAGCTAAACTCGACAGTCGAGATAAACCCCCGCGCTGTGCGGATAACACCGAAGAGCATCCCGGGGTTATTGCACGGGATCAACCTCGTCGTAGATTGCCTGGATAACATGGAGACGCGGTTTATCCTGAACGAAGGGTGCGTCACAGCGGGCATTGCGCTCATCCATGGAGGCATCGACGGCATGATAGGTGAGATAACCACCATCATACCGGGCCAGACCCCCTGCTTTGCGTGCATATTTCCTCGGGATGTCGAAGGAAAGAAACCGTTCCCCGTTTTTGGATGTACCCCTGCCCTCATCGCCTCCCTTCAGGTTATGGAGGCGATCAAGCTCCTCGCAGGCTTTGGTGAGCTTCTTACTGGAAAGATGCTCTACATCAACGGAGAAAGGATGGAATGTTCAACAGCACCCCTTCAGAAGAATAAGGCATGTAGGGTATGCGGTGGAGGGAATATATGAGATATGCTTCTGACATAACCAACCTGATCGGTACAACACCATTAGTCCGGATCAACCGTCTCGTGGGACGCAACAACCTCGTGCTCGCCAAATTGGAGATGTTCAATCCCCTTTCCTCGGTGAAGGACAGGATCGGGCTATCGATGATCGAGGATGCCGAACAAAGAGGGATCATCAAGGCGGGTGATGTTATTGTTGAGCCCACCAGCGGCAACACGGGCATCGCCCTCGCCTTTGTCTGCGCGGCTCGGGGCTATCGGCTGATCCTCACGATGCCCGATAGCATGAGCATCGAGAGGAGAAAGATCCTCCGCATACTCGGGGCCGAGATAGTCCTGACACCGGCGGCAGATGGCATGAGGGGGGCGATACAGAAGGCAGAGGAGATGACCAAAGAGCTCAAGGCCTTTATGCCGCAGCAGTTTGAGAATCCGGCCAACCCAGCCATCCACCGTCGCTGCACTGCAGAGGAGATCTGGCAGGACACCGACGGGCAGGTGGACATCTTCGTGGCCGGGGTCGGCACCGGTGGCACCATTACCGGCGTGGCGGGTGTTTTGAAGGAGCGGAAGCCGGGGGCCGCGATCATCGCTGTCGAGCCTGCGGAGAGCGCGGTGCTTTCCGGAGGTTCCCCGGCGTCTCATGGCATCCAGGGGATAGGGGCAGGATTCATCCCCGCAGTTTTAGATCAAGGGCTCATCGATCGCATCATCCAGGTGAAGACCGAAGAGGCCAAGGAGATGGCCAGGAGATTGGCGCGGGAGGAGGGAATCTTTGTGGGGATCTCCTCGGGGGCGGCCATGAAGGCTGCATACCAGGTAGATAAAGAGGTGGAAGGCAAGACGATCGTCGTCGTTTTTCCCGATACCGGCGAGCGATATCTCTCCCTGTTGCCGGAGGAATAGGGCATGTTTCTGGCCAAAGGGCCACCTCCGGGCAGGTTCAAGGAAGATGTGGAGATGGTGTTTGAGAGAGACCCGGCTGCTAAGGGTGTATCGGAGGTTATCTTCTGCTATCCCGGGTTGCATGCGATCTGGCTTCATCGTATTGCTTATATTCTCTGGGGAAAAAGGTTTTTTTTCATCGCTCGTTTTTTATCCCACATCAATCGTCTGATCACCGGGGTGGAGATCCACCCAGGCGCGCAGATCGGGAGGAGGTTCTTTATCGACCACGGTGCCGGTGTCGTCATCGGTGAGACCTCTGAGATCGGGGATGACGTGACGATCTATCAGGGGGTGGTCTTGGGGGGCGTCTCCGTGAAAAAAGGAAAGAGGCACCCCGCCATCGGGAGCACGGTGATCATCGGGGCCGGCGGGATCATCCTCGGTCCAGTCCATATAGGCGATGGATGCCAGATAGGCGCGGGCTCTGTGGTCGTGACGGATATTCCCCCCTATACCACTGGCCAAACCGCCGAAGGTGGCCCTTTGGCCAAAGGTGACCCTTTGGTCAGGGCCACCTCCGGGGCGATAGGGATTCCAGCCAGACCGGCAGGGAAACACCAGATCAAGGTGCCGGTGGACCTTAACCATCACCTCATGCCTGATCCCGTCAAGGAGGTACTGGACCACCTGACAAAGCGGGTTGAGGAGCTCGAGGAAAAGATAGACGGGCTTGGTGCGAAAGAGAGAAGTGCCGCGTCAGGCCTCAGGGCAAAGGGGAGTAAGCGTTGAAGGGGTCGATAGCGTCCATAAACATCAGCGACACAAAGGGGGTAAGCAAGACCCCGGTGCCGGGGGTGTCACAGCTGAGACCTGGATGGGGTATTGTGGGTGATTGCCATGCGGGGACCCCCGGCAGAGATGTGAGCCTTCTGCCTTGCGAGGCTCTGAGAGGGGTTCCCTGCGGCGGCTATGGCGAAAATATCGATACCGCGGGTCTCGATATCCTCGAGCTTCCGGAAGGAACCGTATTAAGCATTGGTGCCAGCATCCGGATACAGATAACCCAACATGGCAAGATTTGTCCCTCTCGATGCGCTATCTACTATAAATTGGGCAACTGCATTATGCAGGAAAAGGGGGTCTTTGCGAAGGTGCTTGAAGGAGGGGAGATCATGGCGGGCGATGAAATAAGGGTAGAGGGAACCCTGTCTGGCCAAAGGGCCACCTACGGCGCGGCAGAGGATATAGAGTGGATATTGGAGAACTGCAAGAGGATCGCCCTGTTCGGTGCATCCCCAAAGGCCGACCGCCCCAGCTATCGCATCATGCGATTTCTGTTGGAGAAGGGGTATGAGGTCATACCGATACGGTCAGGGGTACAGGAGATTCTCGGCCAACGCTGTTACCCTAAGGTACCGGAGGTGCCGGGGCCGATAGATCTCGCCCTTATTTTTCGCCGATCGGAAGAGGTGCCGCCTATCGTAGAAGAAGCGATGGGAAGAGGGGCCAAAGCCGTCTGGATGCAGGAGGGGATCGTGAGCCTTGAGGCATTCGGACGGGCCGTGAAGGGCGGCCTGAGGGCAGTCATGGACAGGTGCATCTACAAGGAGTTAATGGCCAGGGTTGGGTAGGTGATAGGGGATTCGGAGGGGTATCGCCAGGGCAAGCTCAATGATGAGGTCAATGGATGAAGGTATGGTTGCCCTTTGAGAATGAGGTGAGAGAGATTGCGGGGGTAAAGACCGTGCGCCAGCTCCTCAATCACTTCTCATTTAAAGAAGAGGAGGTAGTAGCGCTCGACAAAAAGAAGGCAAGGCTCATCACATCTGATGAGAGGTTGGAGGAAGAGATGGAAATCAGGATAATAAGGGTGTTATCCGGTGGATAGGTCGTGAGGGACAAGATAGGTAAAAAGAGAAGCAGTGAAATATATTTTTTGTAAATGAGACAAACAGTTAAGGAGACAAGAACATGGGAGAGATCTTCGCCAAAGTAAGCGAAAAGGATGTAACACTGGCAATCGTAGGAGGATTCATTCGAGAGTTTGAAAAATTCGTAGAGAGCGATGTGATCATCGTCGGAAGTGGTCCGGCAGGGCTGATGGCGGGCAGAGAGCTGGCTACGAAAGGGAAAAGGACCCTCATTATTGAACGGAACAATTATTTGGGAGGTGGTTTTTGGATAGGCGGCTTCCTCATGAACAAGATAACGGTGAGGCACCCCGGCGAGGAGGTATTGAAGGAGCTGGGGATCCCCTTTGAGCAGGCGCGCGAAGGGCTCTTTGTCGCCGATGGTCCCCATGCCTGTGCAAGACTTATCGCTTCTGCCTGCGACGCCGGAGTAAAGATTCTCAACATGACTGTCTTTGAAGATGTGGTCTTGCGAGAGAACAATCGAGTAGGGGGCGCGGTGGTAAACTGGACGCCGGTGGAAGCCCTTCCCCGTCAGATTACCTGCGTGGACCCCATCGCGCTTGAGGCCACGATGGTGGTCGATGCCACAGGACACGATGCCTCAGTGGTGCGAAAAATGGAGGAGAGGGGGGTACTCAAGACCAAGGGGTTTGGCGGGATGTGGGTGGAGAGGTCAGAGGATTTGGTCGTGGAATATACGGGAGAGGTTCACCCCGGTCTGGCGGTCTGCGGCATGGCGACCGCCACCACCTTTGGGCTGCCCCGCATGGGGCCTACGTTCGGCGCCATGCTTCTGTCCGGCAGAAGGGCGGCGGAGGAAGTCTTAAAAAGACTATGATCCTTTTCCCCTGTGCCCCCTCCCGTGAGGTGATCAGGGAAGCCGCTAGTATATTTACCTCTTGGACGGGAGAGAAAATACGAGAGGGGGAGTGCCTCTATCGTGCAACACCCAGTGCGGCGGAGGATCTCGCCGGCTTGCGAGTTATTAATCTCGACAGCCCTGCTTTAAATGAGAACCTTTTCCCCATAGAGATAGCATTTGAGAGACGCCGGAGAGAGGGTTGTCAATGCGGCAAAGGTGCCGTGTATGCCGGCATTCATCTTGCCACGTTGCTCAGCAAGGGATTGTCCGCCAGGGGGGTTCTGTGGGGGGACAAGCCACTCTTTATCACCCGCGATTATATTGCCACCTTTGACAGGGATGACCTCCGCTGGCATCTCCGGTATGGGGTCTTCTCATTTCCTGTGCTCATTTCTCTTCCTGGAATCATCGAGGCACCGGCAAGGCCGCGGGAATATTACCTCCTCCGGAGCCAAGGTATCCCTGATGCAATGATGCCAGATAGCTTGCGGGATCGGTATCTCACCATCAACGACCCACGACTCCCCAGGGTCCTTGCCGGCATCCTCTTGCAGACATTCTTCTATTACCAGAGCGGCGATCCTTTCTGCCCGGACCCCTTTTGTTCCCTCTATCATGCCCACTGGCAAGAGGAACTCCTTCGCTCTCAAGGGGATGAGCCTTATATAGTATGTTTTAGACATCGACAAGCGCTGGAGAAGGAAGAGAGGTGGCTCAGAGGATAGTAGTGGCTATGAGCGGAGGGGTAGATTCCTCCGTTGCGGCCTATGTGCTCAAGGAGCAAGGGTTTGATGTGGTGGGGGTTACTCTGAAGCTCTACCCCGAGGTTTCCCGCTGTTGCCGCTTGGAGGACATCGAAGACGCCCGTAGGGTCGCCCACTTCCTCGATATCCCCCATTACGTTTTCGACTTCACTCAGGACTTCAAAAGAGAGGTTGTTGATTACTTTATCTCTGAATATATGGCGGGAAGGACGCCCAATCCCTGTGTCATCTGCAATCAGAAGATAAAGTTTGGTCTCCTTTTGCAAAAGGTGTCGGCAATAGGAGCCTCCCGTATGGCTACGGGACATTACTCGAGGCTCGTAGAAGAGAATGGAGGCGTCTATCTCGCTAAAGCAAAGCACAAAAGAAAATCCCAAGAATATTTTCTCGCTTTTCTCCCCGAGGAGGTCTTAAGAAAAGTTATCTTCCCCTTAGGGAGTTATACCAAGGAGACGATAAAAAAGATCTCACAAGATGTAGGGCTTCCTTTGAGGCCCAAGAAGGAGAGCCAAGAGGTATGTTTTGTCTCCCCGGATGATAGTTACGGCAGCTTTATTAAGAGACACGTGAAAGTGGATAGCCGAACTGGAACATTGGTTAATAGCAGAGGGGAGCTCGTGGGATTACATAAAGGTTTCTTTTATTACACCATGGGGCAAAGAAGGAGGATTGGTATACGTGCTTCTTTTCCTCATTATGTTATAGGGATTGACCCCATTAAGAATGTGGTGATCATCGGCCCGAAGTGCGAAGCCTATGCCAAGAGCATCGGGGTAACCCTGGTCCTCTGGAGAAAAGGGGATGGAAGATTCCTTGTTTCTGCAAAGATAAGATATCGACATGACCCTGCCCCTGCTACTGTAGAGGTGAAAGGCAGGGAGGCTTTGGTGATATTTGAGGAGGCACAGTTTGCGCCTGCTCCCGGCCAGATAGCGGTTTTTTACGAGGGGCATAGGGTTGTGGGGAGTGGGAAGATAAGGGTTTAGGCCATAGATCTTTCAACGATATTTCTTTAAAACTTGTGGAAAAGTCATTGGAAAAATGCCTAATAGCCCAATATCATAAGGAAATCAATCAGTTGCCTAATAAGTAGGCATTATAAAAGTTCAATAAAGACAATGAGTTACATAAATTTTTAGTTTATGAACACAATAATTGTAAAATCGAGCCAAGGTTTTCCTGTTATGAACAATTTTTCAACATTATTATCTGGCGGGCCATTGTAGCCATCTTGTAAGAAGATTGAATAACCTGGCCCATGTCCTTAGTTATTGCTGATCATCCACTAAACCGATGTCTATTCTTGGAGCTTGTAAAGGATTGACAGAAAGCTTATCGGTTGTTAATCTTTGAGATTTGCTACATCAAACCATCGTGAATAATTCCTGAGACAGGAGATGCAACGATGACTTTTGCCCCTCTGCGCATTACCGATACCACATTGAGGGACGGCCATCAGTCCATCCTCGCTACGAGGTTACGTATCGAGGATATGGCGCCCATTGCGCCGGAAATGGATAAGGTAGGCTTTCACTCCATGGAGGTATGGGGTGGCGCAACTTATGATGTCTGCATCCGCTTCCTCAACGAAGATCCCTGGGAGAGACTCCAGACCCTGAAGCGGTTGTTGCCGAATACCCCCTTGCAGATGCTCCTTCGCGGTCAGAACTTGGTGGGATACAGAAACTATCCCGACGATGTTGTCAGGGAGTTCATCCGGGAGGCGGCGGAATGCGGCATCGACATCTTCCGGATCTTCGATGCCCTGAACGACGAGCGGAATTTGGAAGTCTCCATTAAGACCGTCAACGAGTGCGGGAAACATGCCCAGGCCTGCCTCTGTTTTTCCCTGACGGAGCATCGAATGGGCGGCGATATCTTTACCCTGGATTACTATATCAACAAGGCCAAAACCCTGCAGTTGATGGGAGCCGATTCCCTCTGTATCAAAGACATGGCCGGCTTGATCGCGCCCCCCGATGCCTTTGAGCTGGTCAAAGCCCTGAAGGAGGCATTGGATATCCCGGTTCAACTCCACACACATTACACAAGCGGACTGGCCTCCATGTCCTATCTCAAGGCCGCCGAAGCAGGCGTTGATGTAGTGGACACCGCCCTGGCTCCTTTGGCCATGCGCTCTTCTCAGCCGCCTTGTGAGCCCCTTTTGGTGGGCCTTGCGGGCACCGAGAGAGATCCCGGCCTGGATCTCAATCTTATCTTCCGTTTAAGCGAGCGCGTCGAGAATATGGTGGAGAAATATCATGATTTGATAGAGAATACCCGCATGGCCATCGTCGACACGCAGGTCCTCATGCACCAGATTCCGGGAGGGATGATCTCCAACCTCGTGCAACAACTCAAAGAAGCAAAGGCCCTTGATAGGCTGTCCGAGGTCTATGAGGAGATACCCCACACCCGTAAGGATATGGGGTATCCCCCGCTGGTCACACCCACCAGCCAGATCGTTGGCGTACAGGCGGTACTCAACGTCCTGTTTGGTCGCTACAAGGTGATCACCCAGCAGGTGAAGGACTACTTTTACGGCCTCTACGGAAGGTCTCCGGCGCCGGTGAACCCCGAGATACAAAGGCTTGCCCTCGCCGGTTATCCCCTGGGCGAGACCCCGATCCAGTGTCGCGCCGCCGATACCTTAGAGGACGAGATGGCGAAGGCCCGGGAAGAGACCAAGGGGATTGCCCGCACCACTCGGGATGTCTTGATCTATGCCCTTTACCCTCAGACCGGAATGGAATTTCTCAAGAAAAAATATACAGGGGGAAAATCGAGCTAGCCAGCTGCCTATTCGTGAAGAGGATGTTGGACAGCTACTATGCTCCTGGCGACCTTCGTGGTTTTCTCGTCAGGGGCAGCAAGGTAGAAAGGCTGACAAGGGTTTGAACGCTGCAGGAGGGAGGACAGCTTCGGTCACAGTGTACCAAACGGATCAGAACGGGCAGAAGCCGGGCAACGCAAAGGGGTGGCGATGACGCTCTTTTTGCTCACTTTTTTCTTCCTCTATAGTTCAGTACATCTGTACATATTCCTCAAGATCAAGGGCGCCTTCACCCTGGGGACGGGGACCTTCATTGCCCTCATACTTTTTATGGCTGTCATGGTCAGTGCACCGGTCCTGGTGCGCATATCCGAGAGACAGGGGCTAGAGTTTCTCGCCCGCCTCCTTTCGTATGTTGGTTATACCTGGATGGGGTTGACCTTTCTATTCTTCACCGCTTCAGTTTTGGTTGATCTCTATCGTCTTTTTATCTCCGCGGGAGGATTCATTCTGCGGACAAAGCTTTCATCTTTCTCCCCGGCACCGCGCCTTGCCTTTTTCATCCCTGCCCTCGTCACCGCGACAATCGCGCTATACGGCTATTTTGAGGCACGCTCCATTCGCTGCGAACGGGTGGTCATTGCGAGCCCCAAGGTTCCCAGAGAGGTTGGTACTATCACCATCGCTCAGATCTCGGATGTCCACCTGGGACTGATCGTGAGACAGGGAAGGTTGAAGAAGATCCTGAGAGAGGTCAAGGGGGCGAAACCAGACATCCTGGTCTCCACCGGGGACCTGGTCGACGGGCAGATCGCCGACCTCCGGGGGCTTGCCGAGCTCTTGAGCGACATTCGTCCCCCCTACGGTAAATTCGCCGTGACGGGAAATCACGAATTTTATGCCGGTCTGGACCAGGCGTTGCGTTTTACGGAGAAGGCGGGTTTTACGGTGCTGAGGGGGGAGGCCAAGGATACGGCTGGCTTTATGACGATTGTCGGTGTCGATGATCCAACGGCGAAGTACTTTGGCCTCTTGCGCGGACCTTCGGAACACTCTCTCCTTGCCAACGTGCCCCGTGGACGCTTTATCCTGCTCCTGAAGCACGTACCGGTGATAGACGAACAAGCAGTGGGTCTCGTTGATTTACAGCTTTCAGGGCATACCCATAAAGGTCAGATCTTCCCCTTCAACTACCTGTCCAAGGCCTATTTCCCCCACGATGCCGGGCTGGTGCATCTTTCCCGACGTACCTTTCTCTATGTGAGCAGGGGCAGCGGCACCTGGGGGCCACCCATTCGCTTTCTTGCGCCCCCGGAGGTGACTGTAATCACCTTGGTCCACACGGACAGAGAATAAGACTCCACACTGTTTGCTCAGAACATAAACCAACCCAATCCCTCCCCACCTCCCTTTACAAAGGAAGGAGTTTTTCCCCCTTTAGCAAGCCGGAGGTGACCCTTTGGTCAGGGGGATCGAGGGGGATTTTTCCCGCCAAGGCAGGAGAAGGGGTTGATTATCGTTCTATTCTGGATGAAAACCCGCGCCAGCGGGCGAAGACTTTAATTCGGTTTTTGTCTCAAAAGGGTTCAATCACGTCAACGGCGGGACGCCTGTGGAGGGATAGTTGGGTTGTTGCTGTCAATTCTTGCGCATCATATGGGCCACCGCTTTTTCCAACCCACTGATGGTCAGCTCAAACATGGGGAAGATCTCCCGGATCGCTCCGATGGTGTACGTATGTTTCCACTCACAGGCGGGGACGGGGTTTAACCAGAGAGCGTGGGGGAAGGCCTTGGCTATGAAACGCAGTCGCTCAACGCTCGGTTTTCCTGATTGCTCTTCATAATAGATGGAGCCGTTATGGGACGTGAGTTCAAAAGGGGCCATACTGGCATCGCCAACGATGACAAACCTCGTTTCCCGATCGAAGCGAACCAGTTCGTCGATAGGATAGGGTTTGTAATGACGGCGGGGATCCTCCCAAAGACTGGTATAGATCGTGTTATGAAAGTAAAAGTTCTTGAGATCCTTGAATTGCGATCGGGCGTAATTGAAGAGGGTTTGCACCACATGGACATAGGGATCCATGGACCACCCGCCGTTGTCGATGGCCAGGATGACCTTGAGGCGATCCTTGAGGCTTTGACTGAAGACGATCTCTATCTCACCGGCATTCTTGACGGTCTGGTAGATGGTCTTGTCTATGTCGACCTTGTCCTTGGGGCCAACAGGCGCCATATGTCTCAGCCGCTTCAAGGCCTCACCGATCTGCGACTGGGTCAAGGGGACCTCCTGGGAGTAATCCCGATATCGTCTGTCCATTGCCACCTTGACGGCGGACTTGTTCCTGGATATCCCCCCAACCCTCATACCGCCCGGATGGTAACCGGAATGACCCACCGGCGAGGTCCCGCCGGTGCCGATCCATTTATTCCCCCCATGGTGGGCCTCTGTTTGTTCCTTGAGCCGCGCGAGAAAGTACTCGATCAATTCCTCCGGGCTCAATTTTTTCAGCTCGGCTTCATCGACGCCGAGCGCCTGGGCCAGGAGGTGCGGGTCCTTTAACCACTCTTCCAGCAGGGCCCTGGCTATCTCAGTCAGCTCATGCTCATCCGGCTCCTTAAGCTCAACGCCCTGAAACCGGTGGGCAAAGACCTGGTCGTAGAGATCGAAGTACCTTTCGCTTTTCACCAGGATGCAGCGGGCCGCGGTGTAGAGATCATCGACGGAGTTGATGAGCCCCATGTTCAAGGCCTTGTGCAGCCGCAGGAAGGCGGTCGGGGTGACCGGTATCCCCACCTGGCGCAGGGTATAGAAGAAATCGACGAACATTGTTACAGCCTATCGTTAGATCTTAATGTGGTTAACCACCTTCTGGGCTGTGAAATAATCAGGACTCTTCTTGAACAGGACCCCCAAGTACGGGATGCTCCCCTTGATGAGGTCCTTGACCCGAAAGTCGGGATCAGCCCGCAGGGCCCTGATCCAATTGATGAGCTCCCTGGTTGCCGGCTTTTTCTCGATCTCCTTGATCTCCCTGAGGCGGTAGAAGGCCTGTACGGAGCTGTTGAGGAGCTCCTTGTCGATATCGGGGAAATGCACCTGGACGATGTTCTTCATCATATCGGGCTCGGGAAAGGCGATGTGGTGGAAGTTGCAGCGTCCCAGGAAGGGATCGGAGAGGTCCTTCTTGGCATTCGACGTAATAACCACGATGGGCCGGTGTTTTGCCGTGATGGTCTTGTCGATCTCGATGATGTCGAATTGCATTTGGTCCAGGATGTCGAGCATGTCGTCCTGAAAATCGGTATCGGCTTTATCGATCTCGTCTATGAGGAGCACGACCCGTTCATCCGAGACAAAGGCCTGTCCGATCTTGCCCATCCTGATGTACTCCTCTATATTGCTGACATCCCTCTTGGAATCTCCGAATCGGCTGTCGTTCAACCGGGTCAGGGTATCATATTGATAGAGGGCATCGATGAGCTTCATGCTCGATTTAACATTGAGAACGATGAGCCTCATATGGAGGGCCTCGGTAATGGCATGCGCCAGCATGGTCTTGCCTGTGCCGGGCTCACCCTTGAGCAAGAGGGGCATCTCCAGGGCAATGGAGATGTTGACGATCTCAGCCAGTTCATCATCCAGTACATATTTCGAGGCGCCGGCAAATCTTCTCATTGCGTTTTCATGCTTCATTATGCAGCTCCTTCGCTCGCTTTTGCGCTATTGAGTATATCCATTCTCTATCCATTATTCAAGGGATGTGCCTTTCCTTTTTCCCGGCGCGCGTGGAAGCGATACGCGGCAATCACCTCCATAGCTCACAGCCGCCGTTGTATTCATTACCCGTGAATGCTACTATGAGTCATCCTGAAATCTATGGCTTCCAGCGAACCCGATTCGAGGAGCGAAGCGCAAGAGAAGAGACAGATACCCCGTGTATCGATTATCATCCCTACTCATGACAGGAAGGCATTTGTGCTGGAGGCGATTGGTTCTGTCCTCGCCCAGACCTATGGGAATTACGAGCTGATCGTGGTGGACGATGGCTCTGCTGACGGCACCGGGGAGGCCCTCAAGCAGTATGCAGAGCACGTGCGTTATCTCTATCAAGAAAACCAGGGGGTGAGCGTGGCCCGCAATTGCGGCCTCGCACTCGCCCGTGGGGAGTTCATCGCCTTTCTCGATTCCGATGACCTCTGGCTGCCGAAGAAGCTACAGGTGCAGGTCGCCTTTATGGATCAGCACCCGGAGGCCCAGATCTGCTATACCGATGAAATCTGGATCAGGCGCGGGAAGCGGGTCAATCCCAAAAAGAGACACGCCAAGTATTCGGGGCGGATCTATCCTCACTGTCTCCCCCTCTGTATCGTCAGTCCATCCTCGGCCCTCATGCGTCGAGGTCTCTTCGAGCAGGTCGGGGCCTTTGATCCCCAACTCCCGGTCTGTGAGGACTACGACCTATGGCTGCGTGCCGCAGCCCGTTTCCCCATCTCCTACATCCCCCAGAGGCTGATCGTCAAAAGGGGAGGGCACCCGGATCAACTCTCCCGGCAACAATGGGGGAATGATAGGTACCGGGTGATGGCGCTGGCCAAGATCCTAAAAATGGGGGTGTTGACCCCTGAGCTGCAGGAGCTCACCATCCAGGAGCTTCACAGAAAAGTGCGCGTCCTCATCAGCGGCTATCTCAAGAGGGGAAAAGAAGGAGAGGCGAAGGATTGTCAGGAGCTCTTGGAGCAATACCCTTTGTGATGCCTCACTTCTTTCTTGACTCATCAATATTTTTCTCTTATAAGAGGAGACGAAGCGAGTTTCTGCGAGATCTCCCTTGAGCGATCTTGAATCAGTCCGATTAGCCTCATGAAAAATACGGCCATCATAGTGGGAGGAGGCCTCGGTAAGAGGTTTATGGGGGAGCTCCCCAAACAGTTTCTCCCCTTGGGGGAGAGGCCCATCATCGTCCACACCGTGGAGGCCTTTCAGCGCTCCCCTTCTATAGATGCCATTGTGGTGGTGGTGCCGACAGGGTGGGGAAAACGGTGTACTGAGGACCTCAAGCCATATGGCCTTACCAAGGTGCAGGGGATCATCGCCGGAGGGGAAACCAGACAGCTTTCCTGCTGGCAGGCCTTGCAATACGTCGAGGCAAATCCCCCAGACATTGTCGTCATCCATGACGCCGTACGCCCCCTAGTAAGCCAAGAGATGATCGATGCCGCTGTTCGGGAAGGCACTGAGGGGATGACCTTTGGCCTGCGGCCTGTGGAGACCATCGTCGAGTGCCGCGATGGAGAGATCACGCGGGTCCTGCCGCGGGAGGAGCTGTATCAGATCCAGACCCCCCAAGCGTTTCCGTTTCAAACCTTATGGGATGCCCATGGCCAGGCCTTGGAGGCCGGTATCACGGATGCCAGCGACGACGCCGGCCTCGTGCTCAGGGCGGGCCATCGGGTGAAAGTACTCGTGGGAGATCCGCGTAATATAAAGGTCACCGGCCCGGTCGATTTGGAACTTGCGCAACACCTCCTATGGGCGAGGTGATCTTTACATTACCCCACCGTTTTGTTACCATTTTTGACGCGCAGAGGCCTCCGGAATGCAGGATCACACACCCGTTATAAGGCAGTACCTGCGGATTAAAGGGGATTATAGAGATTGTATCCTCTTTTTTCGCATGGGGGATTTTTACGAGATGTTCTTCGATGACGCCAAGGTCGCCTCCAAGATCTTGGAGATTGCCCTTACCTCCAGGGAGAAAGGAGAAAGGGAGCGGATCCCCCTGTGCGGGGTCCCCTGCCATGCTGCAGCACCGTACATCACCAAGTTGATCAACAAGGGTTATAAGGTGGCCATCTGCGAGCAGGTGGGCGATGCCAGGGCGTCGCAGGGGCTGGTGGAGCGCGAGGTCACCCAGGTGATCACGCCGGGGATGGTGGTGGAGGGGGCTACCCTCCAGGAGAAGGAGAACAACTTTCTGATGAGCCTGTACCGAGGCGAAGGGGGGTATGGGCTTGTCTTTTTGGACCTTTCCACGGGCGAGTTCAAGGGGTGTCGGATAGCTGACAAGGATCTCCTGGTGGGCGAGGTGGTGAAGAACAGGCCCCGCGAGGCTTTGATCCCCGAGGGGTTGCAGGGTGAAGAAGGGATTCTGGCGGATCTCACCAGGGAGTTCCCCTCCATGCTGGTCAACACCCTCCCAGATGCCTCCTTTCGGACCGAGGCCGATGTTGGCCCTCGAGAGGAGCTTATAAAAGATTTGATCCCTTCATCGGCAGGGGACGAACCCCGTCGCGCCGCCCACGCCGCCTTTCGCTATTGCCAAGAGACCCAGCAGACCGATGTCGGGCACATCAAGCCCCTTTCCCTCTACCGGATAGAGGACTACCTGATCTTGGACGAGACGACGCAGAGAAACCTCGAACTGTTCACCTCGCAGGGGGGCAGGGGCAAGAAGGGCACCGTGCTCGATATCGTGGACGAGACGATCACCGCCATGGGAGGCAGGAGGATCAGGGGTTGGCTCTCCTATCCGCTCGTCGATTGCAGAGAGATCGAAGGTCGGCTGGAGGCCGTCGGTGAGCTCAAGGAGACGCCCCTTGTGCGGGCCGATCTCAGGGAGCTCATGGAGGAGGTCTATGATCTGGAGAGGCTCAACGCCAGGGTGATCATGGGGAAGGCGAACCCGCGGGATCTGGTGGCGTTAAAGGCCACCGTGAAGGCGATCCCTGCGGTGAAGAAGGGGCTGGCGGATATCACCGCCCCTTTGCTGCAAGAGATCAGGGTGGGGTTGGATGAGCTCGATGAGGTGGCTGCATGGATAGACGATGCCCTTGTCGCCAGCCCACCCATCACCGTGACCGAGGGGGGGATCATCAAGGACGGATATAGCCAGGAGCTCGATGAGCTGAGGGGGATGAGCCGGGCTGGCAAGGGGTGGATTGCCCACTTGGAGGTGCAGGAGCGCCAGCGCACCGGCATCTCCTCATTAAAGGTGCGATACAATCAGGTTTTCGGCTACTACATCGAGGTCACCAGGCCCAACCTGGATCTGGTCCCTGAGGACTACGTCCGCAAGCAGACCCTGACCAATGCCGAGCGGTTCATCACGCCGCAGCTCAAGGAGTACGAGGACAAGGTCCTGGGGGCCGAGGAAAGGATCAAGGCCTTGGAACACGAGCTTTTTCGGCAGCTGCGGGAGCGGGTGGCAGGGGAGAACCGCAGAATTCAGGGCACCGCCTCTGCCATCGGCTCCCTCGATGCCCTTCTCTCCCTGGCCGAGGTGGCGGATAAATATCGATATAACAGGCCCCGGGTCACAGAGGGGGATGAGATCGTCATCCTCGATGGGCGGCATCCGGTAGTTGAGCGGATGGGTCATCTCGAGCCCTTTGTCCCCAATGACGCCCGTTTGGACGGCAGCAATAACCAGCTGATCATCATCACCGGCCCCAACATGGCGGGCAAGTCCACCTATATCCGCCAGGTGGCCCTGATCTGCCTGATGGCCCAGATGGGCGGGTTCGTGCCTGCTCAGGAGGCGACCATCGGCCTGGTTGACAGGATCTTTACCCGGGTCGGGGCGTCGGACAATCTGGCCAGGGGGGAGAGCACCTTCATGGTCGAGATGAGGGAGACGGCTGATATCCTGAAGGAAGCCACGCCCCGGAGCTTGGTGATCTTGGACGAGATAGGCAGGGGCACCAGCACCTTTGACGGCCTCAGCATAGCCTGGGCAGTGGCGGAATACCTGCACGATAAGAAGGGTCCCAAAACCCTCTTTGCAACCCACTACCATGAGCTCACTGAGCTGGCCATGACCAAACCGCGGGTGAAGAACTACAATGTGGCGGTTAGTGAGTGGAACGGCGAGATCATTTTTCTCCGCAGGATTGTGGAGGGGGGGACGAGCCGCAGCTACGGCATCCAGGTGGCCAGATTGGCCGGCCTCCCCGAGGAGGTTGTGGCTCGGGCCAGGGAGGTCCTCGCTAATCTGGAGAAAGGGGAGTTGGACGAAAAGGGCATGCCGAGACTGGCCTCTGTCAAGGGGGGAGAGAAGGGACAAGGGGTGGATCAATTGGACCTCTTTGCGCAGCGGGACGATCGTATATATAGGGAACTCCAGAAGGTTGATCCTAATCGCCTGACGCCTCTGGAGGCTGTTCAGCTCCTCTATCACTGGAAAAAGATGATGGAAGAAGGGGATTGAAAAAAAAGCCGGATTTTGCCCTGGCCAGAAGAAAGATGGTTCAAGAGCAGCTGGTGGCCAGGGGTATAAAGGAGAAACAAGTCCTTGACGCTATGATGAAGGTGCCTCGGCACCTCTTTGTGGAAGAGGGGCTATGGCATCAAGCCTACGGCGATTTCCCGCTGCCCATTGGCCAGGGGCAGACCATCTCGCAGCCCTATATTGTCGCCTTGATGACCGAGGCCTTGGAGCTAACAGGCGATGACAAGGTCCTGGAGATCGGGACCGGCTCTGGATACCAGGCTGCAATCCTGGCGGAGCTGACCAACCAGGTCTTTTCCATTGAGCGGATCAGCTCCATGGCATCCAAGGCCAGAAGGATATTGGATGAGTTGGGCTATGCCAATGTCCTCATCCGGGTGTCGGATGGCACTGTTGGATGGCACGAAGAAGCCCCCTTTTCCGGGATCATCGTGACTGCCGGGGCGCCGGATATCCCGCCAACCCTCGTTGAACAGCTGCAGGTGAGGGGCAGGCTCGTGATACCGGTGGGGAATGAATATTCCCAGACCCTCCTCAAGGTGGTAAAACAGGAGAAGGGATATCAAGAGAAGGATCTGGGCGGCGTGCGGTTTGTGAAATTGATAGGAGACCATGGGTGGAAGGCAGACTGGTAAAAGGACAGATAGGGGTCATCGGCGGGGCCGAGTGTTCGCCGGAGATCTATGAGATTGCCCGCCCGGAGGTGGCCTTTTGGCCAGAGGGATGCCAATCCGTACGTCGATATCGTCATACCGACGGGTCTCGGCCACGCCCGCAACGTCCTTGTCGTCCATGCCCCGGAGGTGGCCCTTTGGCCATCGGACGGCCTGGTTGCCGTCGCCGGAGGTGGCCTTTTGGCCAATGGTGAAGCCGGGACCCTTTCAGAGATTGCCATTGCCCTCAAGCCGGAGGTGGCCCTTTGGCCAGAGGTTTGCAGCGCTCCTTCTGGTTGTCCTTTTGGCCGTTTCCTTTGGGTGCCGGCACACGACCGGAGGTGGCCCTTTGGCCAGGGATGTCGGCCGCGGCCAGCGCGGCGTCTATCATATCGTGAAGCGCCACCAGACCTTCTGGCGGATCTGCAAGACCTACGGGGTGGATATGAACGAGGTGGCCAGGATAAACGGGATCAAGGACAAGACCAAGATTGAGGTGGGGCAGCGGATCTTTATCCCCGGAGTCGTCAGGGTATTGAAGGTGGATATCTATGTGGAAGATGTTACCGCGGGAGAGAAAGCAACAGCCGTCCGATACGAAAAGGGGAGGTTCATCTGGCCGGCAGAAGGGCAGGTGACAGCTACGTTTAGTGCCAATGGGACGGCTGAAAAAAGGCGTCACGATGGCATTGATATCTCTGCAATGGTAGGCACCCTCGTGCGGGCGGCGGATAGCGGCAAGGTGGTTTACAGCGACAATAAGATGAGGGGGTATGGAAACCTCATCATCATCGAGCACCAGGATCATTTCTTTACCATCTATGCCCACAACGAGGAGAATCTGGTGAAGGAAGAGGTGCTCGTCAAGCAAGGTGATGCCATCGCCCGAATCGGCAAGACGGGAAGCGCTACAGGCCCGCACCTCCATTTTGAGATCCGCAAGGGGAGCACACCGTTAGACCCGTCGAAATTTTTGCCCTAGAATGGAGTGATCACCCCTCACCCCCCTCCCTCTCCCCGACGGGGAGAGGGAGGGGATGAGGGGGAAATTCATAAAATTTTTTTGAGACGCGGCACTAGAAGGAAAATCATGCAGGAAAAAGACGACGTTTTCGGGAAAGAAGAAGAGCAGATCTCCCCTGCAGATACATCCTTCGATTCCCTGAGCTTGTACTTCCAGGATATAAGGTCAGCCAAGCTCCTCACCGCGGAGGAAGAACAGGAGCTGGCCCGACGCACAGCGCAGGGGGATGACGCGGCCCGAAAGAGGATGATCGAGTCCAATCTGCGGTTGGTGGTCAAGGTGGCCAAACGGTATATGGGGCAAGGCCTTCCCCTCTTGGATTTGATCGAAGAGGGTAACATCGGACTCATCAAGGCGGTGGAGAGATTTAAGCCGGAGAAGGGGTGTCGTTTTTCCACCTATGCCGTCCTCTGGATCAGGCAGTCCATCGAGCGAGGCCTGGTAAGCCAGAGCAGGACCGTGCGGCTTCCCGCCCACGTGGTCGGAGATCTGAGAAGAATGATCCGGGTCACGCGCACGTTAACGCAGCGGTTGGGGAGAGAACCCCTGTTCGAGGAGCTGGTCAAGGAGATGGGGGTGGAAGCGGACTACATGACTCGTTTGATGATGGCTGTGCGCAAGGCCACCTCCATTGAATCCCCCTTGGATGAAGACGAGCGCTATCATCTGGCGGATATCCTCACGGAGGAAGAACAGCCCGGCCCCTTTTCGGTCACCGAGCATATGGAGCTCGTGAAGCTCGTCACCTCCTGGTTGGAGCTTCTCACCCCTCCGGAGAAAGCGGTAATCAAGCTTCGTTTCGGGCTCCGCGATGGCGAGCCCAAGACCTTGGAGGCCATCGGTGAGATGTTCGGGGTAACGAGGGAACGTATTAGGCAGATCGAGGTCAAGGCCCTCAAGCGCCTGCGCAAGGTGATGGAGCAGAGGGATCTGATACTGCTGGAGGATGTAATACCCTGAAGGTCAATTTTGCACTTCTGTTCAACGGTTGGTTAAAGCGCTGAAAAAAGAGGTCTTTATACCCTCAGCGGCCCCCTACCATTTCGGATATTTTTATAGATGGGGTGTCGTATGGCGACAGGGCGGGATTGAGCCCTTTCTCAATAGTCTTCCTGTCCTTGACACCGGGTCTTGATGGTGGTAAAGATTGACTATCGTGTGCCCTCGTAGCTCAGGTGGATAGAGCACAGGATTCCTAATCCTGGTGCCGCGTGTTCGAGTCACGCCGGGGGCGCCAAGAAGCACACATAGGTTAGCAATTGTGGCTAGCCTCTTTTTTTTCCGTTGTTTTAAAGGTGTTAAGGATGGGGTATCGAGATGTGCTGCGCAGGGCGCACAGTTCTTGGTATGGCGTCCTTCCGAGGCTCGTGTTTTATCGAAAACGCCTTTTTTGCCACTACGGTCATCACATCGTCGTACTCATTATGTTCTATAATAAAATCTCTCAGCAGTTTCAGCTCATGCCGATTAAATTTTTCCTGGCACCGCGTCAAAATCCGGTCCACACATTCGCTGCCCAATTGATAAAAGGAGATTAACGGGGTTTCTCCTTCGGCGGATACCTCGAGGGTATCCGGATCCAAGTTTTTAACCTCATCCTGGATGGCCTTGACAATGCAGCTCAGCTTTTTCTCGGTGATAACCGAGCCGTGTTCCATCATGAACTGCTTCTTTATGGCCTCGGTCTGGGCGCGGAGCTTACCATGTTCGATCTCAAGTCTTCCATCTATGATTTCATATGCGCAGGGATCGTCGATCGTGCTGCGCCAGCGTCTGATCAAAAATCGCCGCTTGCCGTTGGAGGCCTCGAAATAGGCAATCTTGAGAGGTTCTGCATAGGGCTTGTCGCTTATGGGAGAAGTGAGAGGGATCAATTCCTCGGTTCTATGGTCTTTGTGCCTTTGCTCGAAGGCTTCTCTATCGTTGCCTTCTTGCTCCTTGACCTCCCCATCATGCCATTCATAGTGAGGGCACAGATCCCATGCCGTCATATTGATGACTTTATTGCAGTCGATGCAACGGATCAACGTTCCCATCATTTTTTTCTCTGCTCTTTTGCGAATATGTCGACCAGTTTCGCATCAAATTGAGAACCGGCGTTTTTCTTCAGTTCGCTCAGCGCCTCGTTTTTGCTCAGAATTTCCCTATTGGGCCTGCCCACGGTCAAGGCATCGTAGTAGTCCGCGATGGCTATGATGCGGGCAAAGAGGGGTATCTCATCCCCCTGCAAGCCTTCGGGGTAGCCCTTTCCATCCGCCCTTTCGTGGTGGTATTTTATGCCACCGATCACCTCGGGGGTAAGCTTCAGGGGGGATACCATTTTTACCCCCTTGAGGGGGTGATCACGTTTCTCGGTCCATTCATTGTTATCCCGCGAGCCGTTTTTTACGGACATCCCTACATTCCCGATATCATGCAAATAGGCGCTGGTCTGGAGATCCCTCGTATCGGCTTGGGAGAGTTTCAGCCCCTCGGCCATTAAGGTGGCGTAATAATTGACCCTGTCCGAATGGCCTTTCGTATGGAGATCGTTGCTTTCCAGCGTGGTGGTCAGCACCTTGACAAATTCCAGATAACCTTCGCTCTTGGCCGGGTGGTAAAACTCATCCAATTTATTGAGAAATTGGGATATGTGTTTATACATCTTGAGGGGAGATTTGCTTTCCTTCTCTACCTCCATTAAAAATTCTTTTACCCTGAGGCTTATCTCCCTTCTTTCGAGGCACCTTTTGACAGTTGAGAGGATATCCGACACATTAAAGGGTTTAAGGATGTAGTCAAAGACGTTGTATTTTATGGCCTCTACCGCCGATTTTAAGGTGCCATAACCGGTGATGATGACGACCTCGATAGTGGGGTCGTAATCCTTGATCAGCTTGAGCACTTCCTCACCGGACATAACCGGCATCTTGAGGTCCAGGGTGACGACGTCAATGTTCGTATTTTTGATGATCTGGAGGGCTTCTCTTCCGTCTTCAGACGAGAAGATATTAAAAGAGGGCTTAAGAATCATCCCTAAGGATTCCCGCGGCCCCAGCTCATCATCCACAATTAAAACGTTGGCTCTTTTGTCTTGATCCATAAGCTATACCTCTCAGCAAGTTTTGTGCCGAAATAGTATGAGTAGAACCATGGCATCTACCCCCGCGAAACAATGCCATTCAGAGCCATTAGTTTACATGATCTGCGAGCAAAATGCAAGAAAAAGATACAAATATACCAAGGCACAGGAAAGAATTTTCTGAAAAAAAGTGACAAAAAAAGGCGCCCATGTGGACAAAAAAAGGCACTTTGTGGATAAAACTGCTTCTTTTGTGCATGAGAGGGGTTATCTCTGTGGATGCATAACGGCTCTTGATGCGAATCGGAAATCGCTAGTACAGATAAAAAGGAGTGCCTCCGTTGATATCAAGCTGATAGTTTTTTCCTGTTAAATCGAATAGTTATGCCTACATCTATCTTTTAACATACTTTTTTCGATGGCATAGCTTGGCAGCAAGAGGGAACTGACAGTACCGGGCCCTTTGGTTTTAACAGGGGATGTTTACAAAAAAGGTGGTGCCCTTTTTTGGCATGTTCTCCACCTCTATGAAGCCATGGTGATCCTGCACAATCTGGTGAGTAATGGCCAGTCCTAAGCCGGACCCTTTGTCCTTGGTCGTAAAAAAGGGGTCAAAGATCTGCTCGATTATCCTCTTGGAGATGCCTTTGCCGGTGTCCTGGATCTCCACCTGGACGTACACTGCTCCGTTCTTCTGGATGCCCCTGCTTGTAATCGATATCCTCCCATGGGCCTTGATGGCCTCGATGGCGTTCAGCAAGATATTGAGAAAGACCTGTTTCATCTGATCCGCATCGAGCTTTGCCTTGGGGGTCTCTAGAAGATTCGTCTCGATGGCGATATCCCGTTTGGTCGCCTCAACCTGGATGAGAGGGATAATCTCTTCTATGACCTGATTGACGTCCGCCTTTCTGAACTGGGGCTTTTTCGGCTTGGCGAAATTAAGAAGATCACTCACCAAGTTGGTGATCCTGTTCAACTCGGAGCTGGTCAATTTTAAAAAATCCCCCCGGAATTCCTTATCCTTGTACCGCTCGGGCAGCAGGTCCAGGAATGTTTTGATGGTGACCAGGGGATTTCTGATCTCATGGGCCAGGCCTGCCGTCAAGGAGCCCAATGAAGACAGCCGATCAGTTCGGCGCATTTGTACCTGTGTTCTTTGCATCTCCTGGTATAGACGGGCGTTCTCCAGGGCAATCGAAGCCTGGGTGGCGAAGTGGGTTAGCAGATCCAGGTCTTCATGGGAGTACATCTCGCCACTTCGTTTGTGGCCGAGATTGATGATACCTATGAGGTGATCTCTCGTCATCAAGGGGATGCACACCTCTGATTCCATGGATTCCAATTTCTTTACTACGAGTCTGATATCAAGATCATCCATGGATCGTTCCAATTCTTCTGTTACCACCACCTGCCCTTTCTCCTCTAGCCACTTTAAAAAAGGATCTTGCTGAGGCAATTCCCTGACTTTAGACCTTTGCAGATTTTGAGATGCGCGCAATGTGTAGGCCCTCTTTTCCCTGTTCAGGAGAAAAAAAGAGATTTTTTCTGCGCCAAGGTCTTTGGTCAGAATATTCCCTGCCTTTTTAAAGAGCTCTTTTTCATCCAAAAAAGCGATTATTATTTCGCTCAAATCCCTTAATGCCTTTTTATATTCAAATTTTCTTTTAAACAGCCGCTTTTCTATATATTCTTCTATTTGAGGTGTTACTTTTAGAAAGACAAGACTGGCCAGCAAGAGCGTACAAAAGGCTAAAATAGAAAAGTAAATATTACCGGTTCCATAGAAATAATGTTGGGCGAAGATGATAACAATCGTGCTGGGTATCAAAACAAAGAATGAAAGATAGGCATAGACCATGCCTTTCTTGATCACGATGTCTATGTCCATGAGGTGGTGTTTTACGATAGCGTAACAGACTGCTAGGACATACACAGTTGCAAAATAGTTTCCATAGGGAAATATTTTTACTCCAAACATTGGCATAAAAGTGCTTGAGGCACCCATGTAACCGAGTAATGTACCCCAGAATATATATTTAATCTGATTACGTTTAGTACCTACATATTTATGATAAACCTGAAGCATTAGGTAAAGGCTGTATATTACACAGCTGCTAAAAAATATAACGAAAAATGGATATATAATGCCAGCTCTGGGGAAATATGCAAAGCTCGAAATTGGTCTAGTATCTATCATAAACAAATGACTAAACTTGCTAAAATTAATTAAGAAAAATGCTAGGCTGAAGAGATACATAAGTAAGAGGAACCTTTTTCTGGTTTTGTTTGCACTTACTAAACTTAGAGTAAATTGGAAAAATAAGGTTGGAATGAATATTGCTGCACCATGCAAAAATCGGCTCCAAAACATGGCTGAGACGCTATCGACCGCTAATGCATGTCTATAGATACCAAAACTCCATATTCCCGCGCTCAATGCCCAGAGTGAAAATGTTTTATTAATTAGTTTATTTTTCCCTTTTAGAAATACAAAAATCCCCAATAGGATACTAGATAAGGAGTTTAATAGATTTGCCAATGCATACAGGTTCATTTATACTTCCTATAGTTTAAAATTTTTAAATTTCTTCCATAATTATTCATGGTTATCTATTCTTCAAAATCTCTTATTATTAGAACGACGTTTTTACCGCCAAAACCGAAGGCATTTATCATAGCTGTACAAACCTTAACCTCCCGCGAGCTGTTAGGAACATAGTCTAAATCGCAATCGGGATCTGGGTATGTATAATTAATTGTCGGCGGTATGAAACCTTGGTTGATTGCCAATACACTGCTGATCAATCTTAGAGCTCCACTTGCTCCAAAAGGTTGTCCGAGCATAGAAGCGATCGAACTTATGGGTATTTTATAGGCATATTCACCAAAAATTTTTTTAATTGCGAGCGTTTCAAAAAAATCTGAATTTTTCTCACCTAATCCAAAAGCACAAATATAATCTATTTCATGTGGTTCTAATTTAGCATCGTCTAATGCCATTTTTAATGCTCTAAATTTTTGTTTCATATTAGGTGCAGGTTTTGCCATACTATATGCATCACAAGTAAATCCCCACCCCATGAGCTCTGCGTAGATGTTTGCATCGCGCTTAATTGCGTGACTCAGTTCTTCTAGGACGACAATTCCTGCGCCTTCTCCAATTACCATACCATCTCTTGTTCTATCAAATGGTCTAGGTGATTTTATAGGTGTTCCTTCATTAGTAGTGGACATAATTCTACCAGCACACATAGCGCCAAATAGAGGTGCTAAAATAGGTGCCTCTGTACCACCAACGATCATGACGTCAGTTTCTCCGTTTCGTATCATTTCAGTTGCTCTTGCTATTGCATTAGATGAAGATGCGCACCCGATTGAATAACTCTCACTTGGTCCCTGTACGTTTAGTTCAATCGAGATTTGGCTTGAGCAGGCATTAGGGAATGCAGCAACCGCAGAATAAGGGTTCATTCTCTTATACCCTTTTTCATAAAATATCATTTGCTGTTCAAACGCCCAACCTAGTCCAGCTACAGAAGTTCCAACGGCAATGCCAATCATTTTGCTGTTTGTGTAATTAATCGATAAATTTGCATCCATTACAGCCATGATTGATGCAGATACTGCAAATTGTGTCGATCTATCCATTTGTCTCAATCGCTTAGGAGAAATAAACAATGATGGATCAAAATCATTTACCTCTGCACCTATCTTTGTCGGATATGTAGAGACATCGAATCTCGTTATCTCACCTATTCCGGATTGTCCCTCTTTTAATGCTTTTGCGAAAGCATTTTTCCCAATTCCGATAGGAGAAATTACTCCCAAACCGGTAACTACTACCCTTCGTTTTTTCTTATTTTTTATTCTTTGTTTAGACATAAACATTATTTAAATTTACAGTTATCATATTAAATCACAATTAAATACTAATCACGATTGTAGCTTGTCTTTACCTAAGGCTTCATAATTATTAGAAATATATTGAAAGACTTGTTACGAGTATAAATTACCTCAGGAAGCAAAAAAATAAACCTCGCTTTGGCCAGTGATTTTTTAAAAAGTTAATGGGAATTATTTTTATCATCGGATAATCAACTTTTACTTATAGGGATAAAACTCCGCACTTCTTTTTTATAATCAAGGTATGCTTTACCAAAAGTTTCTATAAGCTTTCCTTCTTCCAAGTGTAATCTTAATAACTGTAAAGGAACGTTTATGAAAAGTACGAAGAAAAAGGTATAGTAAGAATTAAGTACTAAAGGGATTGCTAACACATCTAACATAACACCCAAGTAGATTGGATGTCTAAGATATTTATACGGTCCTTTTTTGATCACTTCCGTTTTTTTATTTCCAATTTTACTTATTGGAATAATATGATTTGTCCATTGAGTACCTAAGCTTTTCATGCCCCACCATCGTAACGCAAAAGCAACGACCTGAACAGCTAAGGCAATAATTATAAGATAAAAATTGATGCTTCTTTGGACAATATAAAATTCTATAATAGATCCTATTAACATTAAAACATATGCTAGCGTTAAAAGGGGAAGCGTCCAATCTTCTTTTATTTTTATGGTCTTTTGTCCTTTGCTAGTAAAAAATGTTTCCCATGTTCTTCCAATACAAACTAGAGCGATATAAAATATGACCCAATCTTTAAAGGGTTTTTCTGCACTAAAGATATTTAGTATTACCGTTATAAGTATGATAAGGGAAGCTGCTATTATCGTGAGATTGCGCATATTCTGTGCTACCCCCTTATTAAAATTTAAAGCGACAGATTATGACGTATTGGCTAGATTCTCTTGCCTTAAAATGCTTCAATGAACGCGTTATTTGCAATTCCATTCGGTGCTATTATAACCAGTACACTGATTACCGCTCTTCTTTCTTTTTTATTTTTAGCCTTTGGCTTAGACATATATATTTTTTGTGTGTGAAATGATTACTATGAAAAATTCTCGAAGCGAAAAGTTCAATAAAAGATGTTGTCTGTTAAGAACGCCAAAAAAGTAAGAATTATTGAGTACAATTGACTAAATTATAGCAGAAAACAGAGCCAGTAAAAATAAATAAATTCATTTTAACGCATTTGTCATGTATTTTATGCTGTAGTTAACTAATATCAGCTTAAAATCAATGATTATACATCTTTTTCGCTTTCCTTTTTGCCAGCCTTTGTCTATATTACAACTTGTTTAAATTCTAAGCTGGTCGTTACTTATAATTATAGCCGATTAATCTATGATAGGGAAGATGGCTGAGAAAAAAGACGGGCTTCCCGGAGCCGAAGGTGGCCCTTTGGCCAGTGACCCTTTGGTCAAATGCCCCCAATGCAAGACGGTGGTCAAGGAATACCGTAATCCCTTTCCCACGGTGGATATCATCATAGAACAGAAAGGGGGGATTGTCCTGATCCTGCGCCGGAATAAGCCTTGTCAATGGGCCATCCCCGGGGGGTTTTGCGATTACGGCGAGAGCCTGGAGCAGGCAGCTGTGCGGGAGGCCAGGGAGGAGACGGGGCTAACGGTGGAGCTTATCGAGCAGTTCCACACCTACTCAGATCCCCGGCGGGACCCGAGGCAGCACAATATCACCACCGTCTACATCGCCCGGGCCATCGGCGGGACCCTTCAGGCCCAGGATGACGCCCAAGAGATCGGGGTCTTTACCGAAGCTGATCTCCCCGCAGAGCTTGCCTTTGACCACAACCGGATATTAAAGGACTATTTCCTCTACAAAAAGACAGGACGGCGCAGGGCCCTTGGCACAGCCGGAGCCGAAGGTGGCCCTTTGGCCAGTGACCCTTTGGTCAGGGCCACCTCTGGCCCCGAAGGTGGCTCTTTAGCCAAAAGGGCCACCTCCGGCGGTGGCACAGGGACCATCTTTGGCCAAAAGGTCACCTCCGGCGACTAACCCAGCCTCGCCAGGGCCTCCTTGATCCTCTTTACCCCCTCCTGTATGACCTCAGTGGCGATGGGATAGGAGAGGCGCAGATACCCCTCTGCCCCAAACTCGATTCCAGGGACCACGGCCACCCGGGCCTGATCCAGGAGATAATCGGCCAGTTGCCCCGTGTCTTTGATCTGCCCTCCCTTTTGGCCCTTGCCGAGATAGGCCCCGACGTTGGGGAAGACATAAAAAGCCCCCTGCGGTTTGTAGCAGGAGACCCCTTGTATGGAGGTGAGCGCCTTCCAAATGAGATCCCGGCGTCTCTGATATTCCGCCACCATGATGGAGATCTCCGCCTGGCTCCCCTGCAAGGCATCCAACGCCCCCTTTTGGGCAAAGGAGGTGGGGTTGGAGGTGCTCTGGCTCTGGATGCGGTTCATGGCCGCGATGAGCTCCTGCGGCCCTGCCGTATACCCGATCCTCCAACCGGTCATGGCATAGGTCTTGGAAAGGCCGTTGACTATGATGGTGATGGCCTTTACCTCCTCCCCCAGGGAGGCGATGCTTGCGTGCTCAAAGCCTTCATAGACGATCTTCTCGTAGATCTCATCGGAGATGATGTGGATCGTGCGTTGCAGGGCCACCTGGGCCAGCCTTTCCAGCTCCTTGCGGGTATAGGCGCTGCCAGTGGGGTTCGAAGGAGAATTGATAACCACCGCCTTGGTCTTGGGGGTGATGGCTTGCTCCAAGGCATCGGGAAGCAGCTTAAAGCCTTCTTCTTCAGAGGTATTGACGATCACGGGTTTCCCCCCAGCCAGCATGACCATGGGAGGATACGAGACCCAGTAGGGGGCCGGGATGATCACCTCATCCCCGTCATCTATCAAGGCTTGGGCCAGGTTGTAAAAGGAGTGCTTGCCGCCGCAAGAGACCAATATCTGTTCCTTTTGATAAAGCACCTTGTTTTCTTGCTCAAGCTTCGCGCAGATGGCCTCCTTGAGCTCATCGATGCCGCCGACCGGCGTATATTTGGTAAACCCCTGCTGCAGGGCCGCGATGGCTGCATCCTTGATGTGCTGCGGGGTGTCGAAGTCAGGCTCACCGGCGCCGAAGCTGATGACATCGATCCCCTGGGCGCTCATGGCCTTGGCCTTGGCAGTAATGGCCAGGGTAGGGGAGGGTTTGACCATCGTGGCCCGCTTGGATAGCTTCATCGATCTCACCTCCTGAGTCCTGCTTTTAACATAATTATCCTGCCGGTGCAATCAGGCAAATATCCTTTGACCAAAGGGTCACCTCCGGCAGTGCCCTTGCGTATTCCCGGCAGAAGACCTATAATAATCAGCCGTATTTTAGATGAGTTGCTATGGAGACACGGTATATCCTCTTTGACCTGGATAACACGTTATATCCGCGAGAATGCGGGCTCTTTCACCTCATTGAGGAGAGGATCAAGAAGTATCTGCGGAGCAGGCTGGGCCTAACACAAGCTGAGGCTGCTGCCTTGAGGCGCAGGTATCTCCGGGAATACGGCTTCACCCTCGTGGGGTTGATGAAGCACCAGGCGATAGATCCCGATGACTATCTGGCATTCGTCCACGAGGTGGATGTCGAGGGGGTCCTCGGCGAGGATAGGGGGCTTGCCCGCATGATGTCCTGTATCCCCTTGAACAAGGTCATCGTCACCAACGGCACTGAGCAGCATGCCCAACGCGTCATACGCTCCCTGGGAATTGAACCCTTCTTTTCGCATATCTTTGACATCGCCTTTATGGGGTATTGCCCCAAGCCCCACCTCTCCACTTTTCACAGGGTGCTTGATCATCTGGAGGTGACGGGAGAGGAGTGCTTGATGCTGGATGATTACCCGCCGACCTTGGCTACGGCCAGGGCATTGGGGATGACGACCATCTATGTGGGGGAGGCCGAGCAGGCAGAGGCGGATTATCAGATCGGGGAGATCAAGGGCCTGGAGAAGGTCCTCAGAGATTTGCAGCTCTTCGATGCGAGGGGCGTTGTGCAATGATCACCAGGGAGATACAGGTCAAGACCAGGGCAAGGAATGAGCTGATCGATATCACCCCGCAGGTGAAAAAGGTCGTGGAGGAATCGGGGATAGCCGAGGGTATCTGTGTAATCGTGGTACCCCACACCACGGCAGGGGTAACCATCAATGAGAACGCTGATCCCAGCGTTAAGGCCGATATCATAGCCAAGCTGGGCGAGCTCGTCCCGGCTGGGGATCGATACCTTCACCTGGAAGGGAATGCCGATGCCCACATCAAGGCTGCCTTGGTGGGGACCTCGGAGTGCCTCTTAGTGAGGGATGGGCGGATTGCGCTGGGGACCTGGCAGGGGGTTTTTTTCTGCGAGTTCGACGGCCCCCGGAAGAGGCAGGTGTGGGTGAGGGTACTTTAATCTCAATGTTACCTTCAGGTCGGTAACATTGAGAGGGTTAAAGGGGTCTATCCCGCTCCTTAATTTAGATTTTATGGACTGCGGGATCCCGCAAAGCGGGAGGGTTCTAGTGGTCAAGGAAATACCACGCAAACACTTGAATCCTGTGTCGCAGGGCGACAGATCCCGCTTTTAAATGCGTCCCGCCCTACTTTGTATAATGATGCTCCTTTAAATCTTTTAAGGACATCATGCCGCAAGGCGGCAAAATCTGAATGGCGGGATGTCGGAAGCGACAGGATTGAACTCTCTTTTTTAAAGGAGCGTTGATGCAGGCGTTGTATCTGGTAACCGGTGGGGCGGGTTTTATCGGGTCCCATATCGTGGAGGAGTTGGTCAAGAAAGGTGAGCAGGTCAGGGTGATCGACAACCTCTCGACGGGCAAGCGCGAGAACCTCGAGCGCCTCATGGATGAGATAGAGTTCATCGAAGGCGACCTTCGCGATCCGGAGGCGGCTGCCAAGGCCGCACAAGGGTCCGATTTTATCCTGCACCAGGCAGCCATCCCCTCGGTGCCTCGATCCGTCAAGGACCCCATAGGGAGTACCGAGAACAATCTCAATGGCACGCTGCACCTGCTTATGGCTGCCCGCGATGTCGGCGTGAAACGGATGGTCTATGCCTCTTCTTCCTCCGTCTACGGCGACTCCCCGGTTCTCCCGAAGAAAGAGGACCTTCTCCCGGCGCCACTCTCCCCCTATGCCGCATCCAAGCTGGCCGGGGAATACTACTGCCAGGTGTTTCACCGAGTCTATGGCCTGGAGACGGTCAGCCTGCGCTACTTTAACGTCTTCGGCCCCCGGCAAGATCCCCTTTCCCCCTACGCCGCCGTAATCCCTAAATTCATCACCCTGGCCTTAACCAAGAAACCCCTTGTCGTGTACGGGGATGGCGAGCAGAGCAGGGATTTCTCTTTTGTGGCCAATGTGGTGCAGGCCAACCTCCTGGCATGTAGGGCCACGGGTGTCGCCGGTGAGCAGTTCAACGTGGGAAGTGGAGAGCAAACATCCCTCAATCAATTGGTACAGATACTCAAAGAGATCATCGATCCCAAGCTGAAGGTTGAATACACCGAGCCCCTGCCCGGAGATGTCAAGCACTCCCTGGCCGGCATAGAGAAGGCGCAAAAACTCATGGGGTTTGAGCCCACTATCCCTTTCGGCGAAGGTCTGCGCAGGACAGTGGAATGGTTCAAGTCGGCAGCATAAAGAACATCCTCACCGTTGATGTGGAGGAAGCCTTCCACAGGAATGACCTTCACCTCTCTCGCCGGCAACGGGGGTTGCTGGGGGGGAGAGTGGTTGAGCAAACAGAGCGACTTGTCTCCCTGCTGAGGGCTGCCGGCCAAAGGGGGACCTTTTTCGTGCTCGGGGAGGTAGCTGAGCAATACCCCAAACTGGTAAAGCAATTGGCAGCAGATGGGTTTGAGCTGGGCCTACACGGCTATGGTCACCGCCTCGTCTACGAACAGCAAGAGGGGGAGTTCCTCCGTGAGACCCAAGCGGCGAAGGCCCTGTTGGAAGAACTAGCAGGGAGGGAGGTCGTCGGGTTTCGGGCCCCCTCGTGGTCCATTACCCAGAGGTCCTTCTGGGCCCTGAGGATACTGGCTGCTATGGGGTTTCAATACGACTCCAGCATCCTCCCTGCCAAGGCCTACCTCGGCGGGGTGAACCGATCCAATCCCCTGATCCACCGGAGGGCCGAGGCCGACATTATCGAGGTGCCGCCCTCCATCTTTAGTATAGGGCGCTTTCGCCTCCCCTTCTCAGGCGGGTTGTATCTCAGGACGTTGCCCTATCGCTTTATCCGGCACTGCATTACGAGGCTAAACAAGAAGGGGATCCCTGCCGTCATCTACCTGCATCCCTGGGAGCTGGATAGAGAGCTCCCGCGGCTGGGATTGGGCTGGAAAGGGAGGTATGCCCTCTACTATAATCTGGATACGGCGCAGACCAAGGTTGAGCAGTTGCTGGCGGAGTTTTCCTTTGCCCCTGTCTGTGAGGTGCTGAAAGATGCGTATTCCCTTTGCGGACCCCAAGCGCCGGCATCGTAAGACCAAGGCGGTGTTATCATTCATCCTCGTGAACTGGAACACCAAGGGGCATATCCTGGAAGCCCTGCGTTCCATTGCGGATACGGTTCATGAGTATCAGCAGGAGATCTTCGTGGTGGACAATGGTTCGATGGATGGGAGCCCCGAGGCCATCCAAGAGGCCTTCCCCCGGGTCCGTCTCATCTGCAACGAGAGAAACCTTGGTTTTGCCCGGGCCGTCAACCAGGCCCTGGAGCAGGCAGCAGGGAGCTATTGCGTGCTGTTGAATAGCGACGCCCGACCCATGAAAGGTGCAATCAAGACCCTCGCGGCCTTTATGGAGGAAAACCTTGACGTGGGTATCGCGGGGGGGGAGCTGATTAACGAGGATGGCTCCAGGCAAAACTCCATCGCCCCTTTCCCATCGCTCGCAACGGAACTGCTCAACAGACGCTTGTTGCGGCTCCTCTTCCCGCACCGGTACCCGGGCAAGGAGCGGGATTATCCTTGTCCCATAGACGTGGATTCCCTGGTGGGCGCCTGTATCATCGTCCGTCGCCAGGCCATAGAGGAGGTGGGGAATTTGGATGAAGGGTATTTCTTCTTTATGGAGGAGACCGACTGGTGCTTGCGGATGAAGGAGCAGGGTTGGCGGATCAGCTTTGTCCCCGGAGCCCGAATCCTGCATCTGCAGGGTGCCAGTGCCTCCATGGCCAAGGCCGAGGCCCGGATCGAGTACTATCGTTCCCGATACCGTTTTTTCACCAAGTGGCACGGCAGGGGGCAGACAGTCGTCTTAAAAGTAGGGTTGATACTGCGCCTCGTGGGAGAGGTCGCGGCCAATTCCCTCCTGCTCTGGAACAAGCGGTATCGAGCACGCTGGAGGACCTACTGCCGGCTCTTGCTCTGGCACCTCAGGTCCTGTCCATCCAATGAGGGTTTGAGAGAGGTGAGATATGTTGCGACAGATCAGCGATAGAATAGACGTCGATAAGCTCGTGCAGAGGTTCAAAAAGACCACCCTCCTGGTGGTGGGCGACATCATGATCGATGAGTTTATCTGGGGAACGGTCACCCGCATCTCCCCTGAGGCCCCGGTGCCGGTGGTTGCCGTGGCCCGTGAGAACCTCCTGCTGGGGGGCGCCGCCAATGTGGTGCATAACGTCCATAGTCTGGGCGGGCGGGTCTTGCTGGCCGGTCTGATCGGCGACGATCGGATGGGTGAGAAGATCAAGAAACTCTTGGCAGAACAGAAGATCGACAGCGAAGGCCTCGTGGTGCAGGCGGGAAGGCCGACAACGGTCAAAACGAGGGTCATCGCCCACAGCCAGCAGGTGGTCCGCTTTGACCGGGAAAGCCGGGAGCCTATCAGCGCGCAGGGCCAGGAGATGCTTCTTCGGTATCTCGATAAGAGCTGGGGCCAGGTTGATGGGATCATTGTCTCAGACTACGGTAAGGGCTTGATCACCCCGGCTCTGATGGAATTTATCATGCAGAGAAAAAAGGCGGAGGTGAAATTGGTTGCCGTGGACCCCAAGGTGAATAATTTCAATCTCTATTCCGGGGCAACCGTCGTGACCCCCAACCGTCAGGAGGCGGAGGCAGCTGCAGGCAAGGAGATACGGGATGAAGCCTCCCTCATGGAGGTGGGAAGGATCTTGCTGGAGCGGTTCGCCAGCCAGGCAATCCTCGTCACCAGGGGGGAGGAAGGGATGGTACTCTTTGAGCGAGAGGGGGATGTCATCAATGTCCCCACTGTCGCCAAGGAGGTCTACGATGTCACGGGGGCAGGGGACACGGTGATCAGCGCCCTGACCTTGGCCCTGGCCGCGGGGAATGCATTTCCCGAGGCAGCGGTGGTGGCCAACTATGCCGCCGGCATCGTGGTGGGCAAGGTGGGCACCGCCACTGTTACGCCCGAGGAGTTGAAGAAGGCCATTTCCGAGCGCATTCAATCCCATTAACGTTCAGCCGAAGCCGAAGCCGAAGGTGGCTCTTTAGCCAGTGGCCCTGACCAAAGGGTCACCTTCGGCTTGGCCAGTGGTCCCGACCAGAGGGTCACCTCTGGCCAAAGGACCACCTCCGGCGGTTTGGCCATTGAAAAATTGTGTCCCTTATGTTAAGCTTTTATAATTGGAGCCGAAGCCGAAGGTGGCCCTTTGGCCACAGGTGAAAGATCGCTCTGTGAAGGAATTATCGGCTATTTACCATAGGTTATTGAGATTCTTCGGGGAACAGCAATGGTGGCCGGCAGAAACTCCGTTCGAAGTGATTGTGGGGGCCATCTTAACCCAAAATACGGCCTGGAGGAATGTGGAGCAAGCGATAGAGAATCTCAAGGAAGAGGGGGTGCTGACGCCTCAGGGTCTGAGACGTGTAGATGAAGCGAGATTGGCGGGACTCATCCGCCCGGCAGGTTATTATAACGTCAAGGCCAAGCGGCTGAAGGGTCTGATGGCATTCCTTGACAAGGAATATGGGGGGGATCTCCAGAGGATGTTCGCCGAACCCCTTGCGAGTTTGAGGGGCAAGATACTCATGGTAAAGGGCGTCGGTCCCGAGACCGCCGATAGTATCCTTCTCTACGCGGCTGAAAAACCGATCTTCGTAATCGATGCCTATACGCGGAGGGTTCTATCCCGACACGGCATGCTCATGGATGGGGCGTCGTATGGAGATATTCAGGACCTGTTTATGCAGGGCCTGCCCCCTGATGTATCCCTGTACAAGGAATATCACGCCCTCTTCGTCCAATTAGCCAAGACCTTCTGTAAGACCAAACCCCTGTGTGCGGGTTGCCCTTTGGAGCAGGCATGGCCTACCTCGAACGGGAAATAAGACGGCTGGTCGGGAAGGCGATACACCACTATCGTTTGATCGAGGACGGCGACCGGATACTGGTGGCCCTTTCCGGTGGAAAGGACAGCGTCGTGATGTTGAACATCCTCCACGAACGCAGGGCTCGGGTGCCCATACACTATGATCTGCAGGTGATAACGATCGATCTCGGATATGAAGGCAGCAATTTTGAACCCCTGAAGGCGTATGCGAAGGATCTCGGGTATGAGCTGGTGCTCAAAAAGACCCAGATCGGGCCATTGGCGCAGAGCGATGACAACCGGGAAAACCCCTGTTTCCTCTGCGCGCGGTTGAGGCGGAAGGTCTTTTTCGAGACCGCTCGGGAGCTCGGGTGTAATAAAGTAGCCTTGGGACACAATAAAGACGACATCATAGAGACCTTCTTGCTCAACACCTTTTACCGCGGGGAGATAAGCACCATGATCCCCCATCAGGTCCTGTTTGGGGGCAAGCTCGCCATCGTCAGGCCCTTGGCCCTGCTCGAGGAGGCTAAGGTCCGAGCCTACGCCGGACTCCGCGCGCTCCCTGTGGTCAAAGATAATTGCCCCACGCGCGGTACAACCCGCAGGGGGCAGATAAAAGGCCTGCTGGGGGAGCTGGACAAGGAGGATTGGAGGATAAAGAAGAACATCTTTGCCGCCCTGAGCAATGTCAAGGGTGAGTATCTCTTGGATGGCAATGGATCCCATCGTTAAGCTCAGCTTTGTCATCGTGGCCTCTTTATTTCTCCTTACCTGTTCCTCTCCGCGCGGTGAGGAGGATCTCTATCAAGCCGCTCGCCAGCGGATGGTCAAGGAGGACATCCAAAGGCGGGGGATCGATGACCAAAGGGTCTTGCAGGCCATGCTGAAGGTGAAACGGCACCTCTTTGTCCCGGAATCGTATCGCCCCATGGCCTATGCGGATCGCCCCTTGCCCATCGGCGAGGGGCAGACCATATCCCAGCCCTATATTGTAGCACTCATGACCTATCATCTTCACCTTAAGCCTGACGATAAGGTCTTGGAGATAGGCACCGGTTCTGGATACCAGGCCGCTGTCTTGGCTGAGCTGGCCAAGGAGGTATATTCTATAGAAATCATCGAGCAGCTGGCCCGTACAGCCCACGAGCGCCTTCAGGCATTGGGCTACACGAATGTACAGGTGAAGAGCGGTGACGGTTTTTTCGGTTGGCCAACGCACGCCCCCTATGATGCCGTCATCATAACCTGTGCTACACCGACAATCCCCGAGCACTTGGTCGAGCAACTCGGGGAAGGGGGGAGGATGGTGCTGCCGTTGGGCGCTGATCCTTTTGGCCCCGAAGGTGGCTCTTTAGCCAAAAGGGCCACCTTCGGTCACCAATCCCTGACATTGATCACCAAGAGGGGAGGGAAGATTGAGAAGCAGCCGATTGAGGACGTCGTCTTCGTCCCGATGACAGGGGAGATAGGCGAGGGGCGGAAGTAATGGTTCAGTTGAAAAAGAAGCGAATAGCCTCTACTGGAGGTGGCTCTGACCAAAGGGTCACCTCTGGCCAAAGGGCCACCTTAGGCGGTTTAGCCAAAAAGGTCACCTTTGGCCAAAAGGCCACCTCTGACCAAAGGGTCACCTTCGGCGGCGGTTCAGCCAAAGGATCACAAGGGGATCTTGAGAAGGTGAGGAGCGAGCTGAAGCAAGCGCGCGAGAGGTGCGGCAAATTGGAAATCCTCACCAAGCTCAGCAGCCTCCTCAATTCCTCTCTTGATTTTGAGTACGTGAAGAGGAGGGCCATAACAGCGGCAACTGAGCTCCTGGGCTGCGAGACCAGCTCCCTGCTCTTGAAGGACGAAAAGGGGAAACTCTTCTTTGAAGTCGCTTTGGGGGAAAAGGGCGAGATCGTGAAACGGTTTCAGCTCAAGATGGGTGAGGGCATCGCAGGGTGGGTGGCGATGCATGGTGAGCCGCTCATCGTCTTCAACGCACAGGAGGACCCCCGCTTTTTCAAGGAGGTGGATCAGGCTGCTGGTTTTATCACTCAAAATGTCATCTGCGTCCCTTTGAGGATTAAACAGGGGATCATCGGCGTCATCCAGGGCATCAATAAACGGGAGGGTGAATTCACCGAAGACGATCTCGAGCTCTTTCTTGCCCTCGCTGATCAAATCGCCATCGCCCTGGATAACGCTCGGTTGTATGAAGAATTAAACGTGATGGCCCAGCAGTTGGTCGAGGGTCTCTCAGAGGCCATTGAAAAGAGAGACAGTTATTCCGGAGGGCACCCCCAGAGGGTCCTCAAGGTCTGTATGGCAATGTCCAAATATCTGCCGTTAAGTTCCGAAGAAAAGAGACAACTCACGCTCGCGGCTATCCTCCATGACATAGGGAAGGTAGGGATCACTGATCATATCCTCGGTAAGAACGGGGTGTTGACCGTCGAGGAAATGGAGATCATCAGGGGGCACCCCGGCGCCGGCGCGGCGATAGTAGGGCATATCAAACAATTGCAGTCGATCATGCCGGCGATACAATACCACCATGAACATTACGACGGTTCGGGATATCCGGAGGGGCTGGCGGGCGAGGAAATACCTCTTGTCGCCAGGATTATCGCGGTGGCAGACACCTACGATGCCATCATCCATGAGCGCGCGTATCACAGAGGAATGAGCAAAAGCGAAGCAGTAGCTGAGATCGCGGAGCATGTCGGGACCCAATTTGACCCGCATATGGTGGAAGCCTTTGCTCAAGCGTTTGACAACGGTGATATTTGATCTTTTGGCCAAAAGGCCACCTCCGGACGGTTCTCTCAAGACCGAAAAGAGCCCATGCGGATTAAATCGGTAAACATTGTGGAGGGACGATGACAGTACGACCTGCCAACCCGATCATCTTCGCCTTGGATGTGGGGAGCTGGGCAGAGGCCGAGCGGTTTGTGGAGGAGCTCAAGGAGTGGGTGTGGGGCTTCAAGATAGGAAAAGAGCTCTTCACCTGGATGGGGCCGAAGGTGGTGGAGATGGTGCAGAAGAGGGGCGGCAAGGTATTCTTGGATCTAAAATATCACGATATCCCCTCGACGGTGGCCAAGGCCGCGGCCATGGCGACACGGCTCAGGGTATCCCTGTTTAACGTCCATGCCCTGGGAGGCATGGAGATGATGCGCGCCGCCGTAGAGGCATCCCATGAGGCGGCCCAAAAAGAAGGTCAGCCACCCCCTACGATATTAGGGGTCACTGTTTTGACGAGTCTGCAAGCACGAGACCTCAGAGCGGTGGGCATTACCCTGCCTGTGGAGGAAGAGGTGGTTCAGCTGGCCTCACTGGCTCAAAAGGCAGGGCTCGATGGGGTAGTCGCCTCCCCCCTGGAGATCAAGCCTTTGCGTGAGGCCTGTGGCACGGATATGGTGATAGTTACCCCTGGGGTGAGGCCGGACAAAGAGCGACGACATGATCAGGCCAGGGTGATGACCCCTGCCGAGGCAATCAAGGCAGGGGCAGATTATTTGGTCATCGGCCGTCCCATCAGGGACGCAACCGATCCCCTGAAGGCAACCCAAGAGATACTTCAGGAGATTAAATCAGCGCAGTAAATCGCTCCACGTCTTCCGGGGTATCAATACCGATGGAGGGGGAGGAGCAGAGAACGGTTTTGATTTTATACCCGTTTTCCAATATCCTGAGTTGTTCCAATCTCTCCTGCTCTTCGAGACGACTGGGAGGCAGGGCGGTGAGCTTCAGGAGAAATGCCCGCCGAAATGCGTACAGCCCTATATGTTGCCAATAGCCCTTTAACCCCTTTGGCCAAAGGGCCACCTCCGGCTTATCTAACTTTTTGATGAGTTCGAATCCTTTGGACGGATCATCATTGGCCAAACCGAAGGTGACCCTTTGGTCAGGGCCACCTCCGGCTATCTTCTCCAGAACGTTCCTGGGATAGGGAATGGGCGCTCGGGAGAAATAGAGGGCGAAACCCTCGTGATCCACGACGACCTTGACCACATTGGGGTTGCCGAGGTCGTTGCCTCCTTGCAGCGGGGTTATTAAGGTCGTCACCATGATCGACGGGTCTTGCGCGAAAGGCGCGATGGCTCGATCGATTGCCTCCGGTTGGATCAGGGGCTCGTCTCCTTGGCAGTTCACCACGATTGCCGCATCAATGCCCGCCGCCACTTCCGCCACCCGTTCGGTGCCTGAACGATGGTGGGGAGAGGTTAAGACGGCCTCTCCGCCGAATCCCCTTACCGCAGCAACTATTCGCTCATCGTCGGTGGCCACAATGACCTGCTGGATTGATGATGATTGGACCCGCTCATAGACATACTGGATAAGGGGTTTCCCCTTGATCATTATCAGGGGTTTGCCGGGCAGTCGGGTGGAAGCATATCGAGCAGGTATGATAGCGGTGGTCTTCATGAGGAAGAAATAGCGGATTATCGTTGAAAAGTCAATTCCCTTTACAACATGCCATGTCGGCACAGGGAGCGAATACTTCTGGCCAAAGGGCCACCTCCGGGAAACTGCTTTTTTGGGGTTATGGCGATGCAGCGAGGATAAAAAAAGCCGAAGGTGACCCTTTGGTCAGGGTCTCCTCATTATGAGACCCCTTCTTTGCTCTGTTATTTGCTTTACGACAGGGCGATTTTGACCACTTCGTCCATCCGCTGCACGAACCTAAATTCCAACCCTTCTTTGATATGTTCCGACAATTCTTCCAGGTCCTTCTCATTCTTTTGGGGCATGATGATGGTCTTGATCCCCGCCCTCTTCCCTGCCAAGACCTTTTCCTTGATTCCGCCGACGGGGAGAATCAGGCCCCGCAGGGTGATCTCACCGGTCATCGCCACATCGTTGCGCACAGGCTTGTCGGTCAGCAGCGAGGTAAGGGCTATGAACATGGCAATCCCGGCTGACGGTCCATCTTTGGGGATGGCGCCGGCCGGGACATGGATGTGGATATCGTTTTTTTGATAGAAGTTTTCCTCGATGCCCAGGTCCTTGGCCTTGGACCTGATGTAACTGAGGGCGGCCTGGGCGGATTCTTTCATCACCTCTCCCAGTTGCCCGGTGAGGGAGAGCCCCTTTTCGCCGGTCATCTTGGTGGCCTCCACAAAGATGATGTCTCCTCCGGTGGGGGTCCAGGCAAGCCCGGTGGCCACCCCTGGGTTGGACGTCCTCTCCGCCACCTCAGGGAAGAACTTAACCGGCCCTAAGAATCTATGCAGCATGTCCGTCTTATCCGTCTGCACCGTCACCTTTTCCTGTTTTCCTTCGGCCACCTCTTTGGCAACTGCCCGGCAGATGGCTGCGATCTCACGTTCGAGGTTGCGCACCCCGGCCTCTCTGGTGTAGGAATTTATGATGGTGAGGAGGGGCTCATCTTTGAATTCCAATAGATCAGGAGAGAGCCCGTGTTCATTGAGTTGTTTGGGGATGAGATGTTGCTTGGCAATCATCAGCTTCTCATCATCGGAGTATCCGGGCAGCTCCAAGACCTCCATGCGGTCCTTTAAGGCAGGGGGGATGGGCTCGAGTATATTAGCCGTCGTGATGAACATGACCTTTGAAAGATCAAAAGGGACGTCGATGTAGTGGTCCGAAAATGAGAAGTTCTGTTCAGGGTCCAGCACCTCCAGCAGGGCAGAGGATGGATCCCCTCTGAAATCGGTGCCGATCTTATCCACCTCATCGAGCATGAAGATGGGGTTATTGCTCCCGGTCTTTTTGACCCCCAGTATGATCCTGCCCGGCAGGGCGCCGACATAGGTCCTCCGGTGCCCCCTGATCTCCGCCTCATCCCGCACCCCGCCCAGGGAGATCCTGGTGAACTTGCGCCCCATGGCCCTGGCGATGGACATCCCCAGAGAGGTCTTCCCGACCCCCGGGGGCCCCACAAAACAGAGGATAGGGCCCTTCATGTCTTTCTTCAACTTGCGCACGGCCAGATACTCTAAGATCCGCTTTTTCACCTTCTCCAAGTCATAGTGATCTTCATCCAAGATCTTCCGGGCATGGTCAATAGCGAGGTTGTCATCGGTGCTCTTTGACCAGGGGAGCTCTACCAACCAATCGAGGTATGTCCTGGCCACCGTGTATTCCGCTGAGGCAGGCGGCATCTTGGAAAGTCTGTCGAGCTCCTTTTCAGCGGCCTTGTGCGCCTCTTCGGGCATCCCTGCATTTTCGACCTTTTGTTTTAACTCCTTCAGTTCCGTACTGTACTCATCCATTTCACCCAGCTCTTTTTTAATGGCCTTCATCTGCTCCCGCAGATAGTATTCCCGTTGTGTCTTGTCGATATCCTCTTTGACCTGTGATTGAATCTTGTCTCCCAGCTCCAGCACCTGGACCTCTCGTGCCAGCAGGAGGTGGACCTTGTTGAGGCGGTCTTTTGCTTTTTCGATCTCCAACACCTCTTGCTTTTCCGATGGGTTGATGTTGAGGTTGGAAGCGATGATGTCGGCCAGGATACCAGGGTCCTTGATATTCAGGACCATGTTCTTCAATTCTACGGTGAGGTGGGGCGCCAATTCTACCGCCCTCTGGAAGAGATTCTTCAGGTTCATGACCAGGGCGTCGATTTCTACTCCTTTAGCCTCCTCTTCGGCGAACACCTTTACCTCTGCCACAACATAGGGATCTTGTTGGATATGCCGTAGGATCTTAATGCGCTCGAGCCCCTGGACGATGACCCGTTGGGTTCCATCCATCTCCCTCACCATGCGAACCAAGTGCGCTGCAACCCCTATGGTATAGAGCTCACTGGGATCCGGGTCTTCGACCTCTGAGCTGTGTTGGGTAATAACCCCGATGATCCGGTCCCCCTCCATAGCATCGTCAATCAATTTCACGGATTTCTTCCGACCTACCATGATGGGGAGGATGAGTTCAGGGAAGAGAACGGTCCCCCGTAAAGGCAAAATGGGCAGGCGGTTAGGGATTAAGACTTTCTCCTTTCCCTTTTCGCCTTTTGATCGCGGTACGAATATCATCCCTTCCTCCTCTTGGTGACCTCGAAAACTCCCCAAGGTTCTGCGTAAAACATAATCACCTCGTTTCTATCTGTCAACTACTAATATTTTTATACTTTTAAGGCACAAAAGGGTGCCGTCCTTTTGTGGATTATATCTCCGCGGAAGCATTCCTTCCTCCATCGGCAAACAAAGGCGGGGCTAGGGGGGCAGTTACTGGTATCCTACCTCCATTCCGAAGAGGAGGTGAGATATTCCTTCACCTTGCCGAGGACGATCTTCGGTATGTCTTCTTTGTTTTTAACGTTGAAGAGGGAGATGTTCGTCCTTTTGTCCGTACCATCCTTAAAACGGGCTGTATGGACGTTGGTGCCCAAATGAACCGCAGTTACCCGGTTTTCTATTTTTTTAAAGAAATCAATGAGTTTTTCAAGATTCGTGATCTGCATATCAGTGATGATGAAGATATCGGGTTTTTTGGCACAGGAGAGGAGGTAGGTTATGTCATCCGGATCAAGGGCTGTGCCGCCGCCGAAGTATCGACATATGGCCTGATAAATCCGCTCTTTGTCGTGGTTGAATTCCAAGACGACCTTATTTCCCCTCAGGGCGTCGCTGAAGTTATAGACAGCAGCTCTCGATTCATGCTTCAGGTAAGCGTTGCATGCGCAGACCGCCCCCAGGACAGCGTACGATAACTTCTCGCGAGGATTAATCATGCTTCCGGAGGAGTCGATGATGATGAGACAGTCGGGAGTTCCCTCGAATTCTCCGTGAGTTTCCCCCTCTCTCTTCGTCCAAATTTGCGTTATCCCCGGTATGATCTTGCCGAAGCTGGTCCAGAGATCGATATCGGCGAAGGGTTTCCCTATCTCCCAGGGCTTATGCGCATGGGGATGAAGATACCCCCTCTTTTCGATGGGAAGTTTTCTGATGGGGAGGGTATAGCTTTCAGCCAGTTTCATGTAGTAGAGGAGGTTGGCGTCAATCGGGTTGCCTTTCCCCCTTCCCATTCCCCCGGCGCTGTATCCCTTTCCCTCCAATTCCTCTTTTAAATCCTCCACCGTCTCCTTGAATTCCTGTAGATCTTCGACGGCGCTGGCGAATTCCCTCAGTCCCCGATCAATTTCCTCCAGGGAGTAGTTCTCCAGAGAGTGTTCTCCCATGGGGTTGGATTCTCTCCGAGAGCTCTGTTGTTCATTTGCCACTTCCTTCTCGAGGATGCCCTGAATGACCTCGGTGAATTTTTTTATGCTCTCCCTCCATCTCTTTCGCTCCAGATAAGGGATGCGGGCGAGACGATTGACGAGCTCTTCATGCCCGCCCGTGCCCAGATCCTCTCCCCAGATCTTCTCATAGAGGGCAGCCAGCACCTCGTGAACGCCGGATTTAGGCAGGTTTTTGTAGAGCGTGGCAATTTTTGTATCTTTTTCCTTTACGCAGTAGGTATCTGTTACCACATCCATAAAATAGGTGGTTGCCCTTTGGGCCTGATCCTTCTGCCGCACCACCTTTTTGGCCTCGTTGTAGAGCGTGATGTGGGTATGAAAATCCCACGGGCAATACATATAGTGGGTAATGCCATGGTCGAGAACAGCCTCGACGATCTCCTCGCCGTCCATCTTTCCCTTGAGTTTTTCGTAAAAGGCGCTGCTGATGGACAGCTGTTTGCTCTTGATCTCCAGGGCGCAATCCTCACCCCCTTCGATCACCGTGGGTAAAGGCAGTTGTGGATAGAGGTGCTTCCTTCTTACCCGGGACCATAGCTTTTGAATGATATCTTCGACTTCCATTGCCGCTCTTCAGACGTACAGGGGCTTTATCCCTTCGGTGGGAAAGATGAGTTGGTCTCTCTCGTAGACCTTTCCCCCCACTATTTTGCCCAATCCCTTGATCCTCCCCCCCACAATAAGCTCACCGCCGGTCATACCATGTCCGGTGTTAAAACCGAGATTGTGCCTGATGACGATCTTTCCCCGCTTCATGCCTGCTCCTGTATAGTTCTTGCCGCTCCCTTCGATGATCAATTCCCCTCCATCCAGCCCGATCCCCGTAAAGTCACCCACATTACCCTCCACGATCAATTTTTTGTTGGCGGGAAGGCGATATCCCAGGAGATTGATCTTGACATTGAGGTCCTGCAGGTGGAGGCAGATCTCCTCCTCCTTGGCATGGTTACAGAGGACCGAGATATAGACGCCTGCCGGACCGGTTATCAGGTAGGGGATCTGGTCAGAGTGGTCGAGGGCGTAACAAAATTCCTCTATATCCTCCGCCGTATACTCTAACCCCTCCATCCCCTTTTCCGCTATGCTATAGGCCTTGATGACGGTGCTATATTGCATCAGCCACACCAGGTCTTTTGCCTCATTTTTCAAGAGGTCTTCATACCCAGAGAGGATCTTGGTGAGTGTTTCTTCCTTGGATTTTAAGATCTTATCCAAGGGTATCTCGCGTTTGCGAACGCCGGCCTGGTGGAACGCCTCAAAGGGATTTTTCATCCTTAGCTCCGATATCTTTTTTTATCTCTTCGTAGATAGGATGATCTCCTTCGAGGGGGGTGATGGCTTCACCTGCACAGGCACGATATCCGACGGAGAGGGCCTCCAAAAGGTAGTCCCGCTGCTCGTTATATCTTTGAAGGATCTCTTCGGTTGCCTCCTTGACCAGGTATATCTGAAAGGGGTCATTCCTCGCCTCGCCCTCCTTTTTGGAGAGGTAGGAATCCTTCCACTGAAGGCGATGGGCAAGGACGTAGGGCATGATCAGCCGGATGTGCTCAAGATCTACCTCATCATCCTCTAAAAACCAGGCCAAGGTCTGTGCATAATTTCTGATCGACATGGGGAGCCTATTGGAGGCGCAATTTTTGATGTGATGGCAGAGGTAGCCGGTATAATGGCAGCCGTCCTCACATACCTCCACCGACCTCTTTTGGCCGAACTTATGGCAAAAGGAGAGCTCGGCAAGCGTCATGCGCACAAAGGCGTTGGCATCGATGTCGAAATCCAATCCCATCCTCTCCTCGTTGATTTTTCTCCGCTCCTCTTTGCTAAGACCTTCAATGCCGAGCTTTTCTTTTAGGTATTCGCCGAAGAAATCACAGACCCCTTCGGCCAGGGCCATCTTTTCCTCATAGGAATTGTCTCCCCTCAGTATCTGCTGAAGCTCCTTCTCATACTGCGGGTGCCGGAGGGGATTATGCGATAGTGCCTCCTTACCGATGGTATACGCTATGTTTGAGCCGGGATGTCTGGACTCGACCAGGATGTCGAAACGGTCGATGAGGGGGGCGATGATGGTGTTCGTTCCCCTATCCTGATAGTTGGCCGTCGCGAAGAGGGAATATTCGTCATTGATCAAGATCTCATTGAGATATTCCCAGTTGCCCCGGTCAACCCCGTTCAAGATCATACTCTGCTTGGTCTCCGGCAGGCGGTTTATTTCGTCCACGATCTTGACCGGGATCTGCGCGAAGTTGCTCCATACCACTCTTTCCCTGCCCTTGTTAAGTTCACCGAGATGGGGCCTGCCGATGATCTTTTCCTCGGTCTGTTCGGGGTGTCCGGAGACCTCGCTCCCCCAGATGACCCCGAGGGGATACCGATAGAGGATGGAGCCCACGTATTCCGCCGAGGTGGTCTTGCCCAGTCCAGGCTCCCCAATGATGAGTTCCTTGCCCCTGTTGAGGCCGGTGAGCAGGCCGAAGAGCAGGGTGGAGTTGAACGATTCATCCTTTATGAAGATATCAGGTCTGTTGAGATAGAGGTTCTCGCTGATATACTTGTATATCCCTCTGATCCTTGTTTGGAAATAACCGTTCTTCATCGCTACACTCTTGACCTCGCTGCAGTGATCTTTGCTTTCTCCTCTGGCCAAACCTACGGTGATCCTTCGGTCAGGGCCACCTCCGGGTATTAAAATAGCATCATGTCCTACGGAAATCAAGGAGACAGGGTCTTTGCCCTTTTACCAATCACGTTCTTAAACCGTGTTTTTTTGCCGACTGCATGACTTTGTCGCCATTGACCATGCACAGGATAGGGCACGGAAATCTCCATGGCAGAAGGGAGGGGGCAGGGAGGCCGCCGAGAGGGGAACGGTCAATCCCTCCAATCGGCAAGGGTGCGCACGATGAAGTAGAGGTTTGTAAAAAAGGCGATGAATCCGATGACGACGCCGGCGACGGCCCTTTCCATGGAGATCTTGTAGATGTCGCTTTCAGAGAAGAAGGAGTCGGCTACGAGGATAGTGACCAATATGGAGGCCACCAGGCCGCCCACCATGCCCTTGAAGTAGATCAAGAGGGCCAAGCCAATGGCGATCCCAACGACTATCTTGGTCTCGGGGAGGTACAATCTCGCCCCGTAGATGACATCGAACATTTGTTGAAGGATAGTGGTAAGCACCTCAGTCTCCTTGTGTTATCGATGCTAAAGTTCAGTAAAGGCCAAAACGCATTTTTTGTCAATCTGATTTTGGTTAAAAAATGTGTCGCAAATCCCCCCATCTCCCCTTTGCTAAGAGACTGTGTCGCAATTCAAATATTTCCCTCGCCCCACGTCAGTGGGGAGAGGGTGGGGGTGAGGGGCGCAACTAAAAAGCATTTAAAATATTGTTTTTATTGTAACCCCTCATCCTGCACCTTCTCCCCTTACTAAAAAGGGGAGAAGGGATATTTGATGCTAAAATATCATTACGATACAGTCTGTAAGGGGGGTAAGATTATCGAAATGAAGATTACTCAGTTTATTTGTGCTCCGCAAGGCGCATCTCTTCCACGTTGAGTCCTGAGGAGGGAATGTGTTATCTTTATACGGGGAGTGCCGATACTCCCCATGAGGGTTCGCGCATGAGCGAGGACAAGATAGTCATCAAGGGGGCGAGGCAGCATAACCTTAAGAATATAGACCTGGAGATCCCCAAGAGGCAGCTGGTGGTGCTCACCGGGGTCAGCGGGTCGGGCAAGTCCTCCCTGGCCTTTGATACCATCTACGCCGAGGGTCAGAGGAGGTATGTTGAGTCTCTCTCCGCCTATGCCAGGCAGTTTTTGGAGCGGATGGATAAGCCCGATGTGGACCTCATCGAAGGCCTCTCCCCTGCCATCGCCATCGAGCAGAAGGGGATAAGCAGAAATCCGCGATCCACCGTAGGGACGGTCACGGAGATCTATGACTATCTCCGCCTCCTCTTTGCCAGGGTGGGTCATCCCCACTGCTATAACTGCGGCCGGGAGATCCGATCGCAGACTCCACAGGAGATGGTTGATCAGCTTTTGGCCTTGCCTGAGGGGAGCCGTCTCATCATCATCGCCCCCCTGGTCAAGGGGAGAAAGGGGGAGTATCGCAAGCTCTTAGATCAGCTGAGGGGAGAGGGGTTCGTTCGCGTGAAAATCGATGGCGAGATCAGAGACCTTGGTGAGGAGATCATCCTTGACAAGGAGAAGAGGCACGACATCGATCTCGTGGTTGATCGGATCCTGATGCGTGAGGGGGTCAAGAACAGGATCACCGAGTCCATTGAGCTGGCCTTGCGGTATGGTGACGGCGTCGTGAGGGTCGGGGTGTACGAAAGGGAGGAGCTCGTCTTCAGCGAGCGGTTTGCCTGCCTGGAATGCACGGTGAGCTATCCCGAGATATCTCCCAGGCTTTTTTCCTTTAACAGCCCTTATGGGGCGTGCCCCCGCTGTGGCGGACTGGGTTTTCTCCCCTCACAGGAGCGTCCCTTCGGTGGCGAATCCTCTGCCTTCGAAGCTACAGAAGGGGAGATTGGCGCTTCTCCGTGCCCCGAATGCAAGGGGACACGGTTACGTAAAGAGGCCCTGGCTGTTTGGTTTCAGGGGCAATCCATTGCTGAGGTGACGCAATTGGCCATCAAAGAGGCCCTCGCGTTTTTTCAGGGCGCCGCGCTCACGCCCCAGGAGGAGGAGATTGCCAGGCTCGTATTGCGGGAGATCAGGGAGCGGCTCGGTTTTCTGGTGAGCGTGGGGCTCGACTACCTCTCCCTCAACCGGGCCTCAGCCACCCTTGCCGGGGGGGAGGGGGAAAGGATTCGGCTGGCCACCCAGATCGGATCAGGGCTCACCGGTGTCCTCTATGTCCTCGATGAGCCGAGCATCGGTCTGCATCTCAGGGACAACCTGAGACTCCTGGATACCCTCAAGCGCCTGCGCGACCTCGGCAACACCGTCATCGTGGTGGAACACGACCCGCAGACCGTGCTGAGCGCCGACCACGTCATCGATATGGGGCCCGGCGCCGGTGTGCATGGGGGAAAGGTGATCTTTACGGGACCTCCCGCGAAGTTACTGGAAGACGAAGAGTCCCTGACAGGCAAGTACCTCTCCGGCCGTCTCGCCATCCCCATCCCGGCCAAGAGGCGGAAAAGCAGGAAGGGATCGTTGATCATCGAAGGGGCCAAGGCCAATAACCTCAAGGGGATCACGGTGGAAATACCCCTGGGGGTCCTCACCTGTGTGACCGGGGTCTCCGGCTCCGGCAAGAGCAGCCTGATCATCGATACCCTCTACCAAGCCTTGGCTCAACGCCTCCACCGGGCCGGTGAGCGCGCCGGCGAGTTTGCAGCCATCCGGGGTATTGAAGCATTGGACAAGGTCGTCAAGATCGATCAGATGCCCATCGGCAGGACCTCTCGCTCCAATCCCGCTACGTATACAGGGGTCTTTTTCTTCATCCGGGATCTCTTCGCCCAACTCCCCGAATCAAAGGTGAGGGGGTATACCCAGGGGAGATTCAGTTTCAACGTAAAGGGGGGCAGGTGTGAGGCGTGCCAAGGGGAGGGGATTATCAGGATAGAGATGCACTTCCTTCCCGACGTCTACGTGACCTGCGATGAGTGTGAGGGGAGGCGCTTCAACCGCGAGACCCTGGAGATCCGTTACAAGGGCAGGGATATTGCGGAGGTCTTGGAGATGACGGTGGAGGAGGCCCTGGAGTTCTTCCGGCACATCCCACCTTTAAAAAAGAGACTCCAGGTATTGGCCGATGTCGGGCTTGGATACATAGAGCTGGGACAGCCGGCTCCTACCCTCTCCGGTGGCGAGGCCCAGCGGGTGAAGCTCTCCCGGGAGCTGGGCAAGAGGGATACCGGCAGGACCGTCTACATCCTCGACGAGCCGACAACCGGATTACATTTCGCCGAGATCCAGCGGCTTCTCGATGTGCTCAACCGGCTGGTGGATGCCGGCAATACGGTCATTGTCATCGAACACAACCTCGATGTCATCAAGTCCGCCGATTACATCATCGATTTGGGACCTGAAGGGGGGGATCAAGGGGGTGAGGTGATTGCGCACGGCACCCCTGAGCAGGTGGCAGCCTGCCCCCATTCCTATACCGGGGAGTTTCTTAAGAAGGCATTGAGGTAATCGAGCAAATTTCCTTTTAACTTGATCGTGTTGGGAAATAAGGCTATAGTTCAAATTAATGAGGGGAGATAAGGTCATCAATATTTTCTCTCTCTGCCAGAAAGGAGGATCAGCAATGAAAAGGATTCTGCTGACGTCATTGCTCTTCTTATCCCTGATGGTTTGTGCGACCTCTCTGGCATGGGCAGGTGGTTTGGACGATCTCGAGGCCGGCTATCAAGCATATCGTGCGGGTAACTATGACGAGGCTATCAGGCTTTACACCAAGGCCATTGAGTCTGGCGGGCTTACCCGCGCGGACCTCAGAAGGGCCTACGACCACCGCATCTACGTCTGGGAAAAAAAGGGCGACTATGATAAGGCCATAGCCGATTACACCAAGGTCATAGAGCTCGACCCGAAGGACGCTGCTGTCTACAACTATCGTGGTGGCGCCTGGATGGAACTGCGTGACTATGACAGGGCCATTGCCGATTTCACCAAGTGCATAGAGATCGCCCCGAAGTACGACCTTGCCTACAACAATCGCGGCGTCGTCTGGAGAATAAAGGGCGACTATGACAAGGCCATTGCCGATTACACCAAGGCCATAGAGATCTACCCAGAGTTCGCTGACGTCTATTCTAATCTAGCAGCGGTTATGGCTACGTCCCGTCAGAGCAGATACAGAGATGGCAAGCGTGCAGTTGAGCTTGCCAGAAAGGCCTTAAAGCTGAAAGAGACACCCCGGACGCTGGATAACCTGGCTGCCGCATATGCAGAAGCGGGAAGGTTTCAGGAGGCGATAAAGACCCAGGAAAAGGCTATAACGAAACTTAAACAAGAGGGTAGAGAGAAAGCTCTACCTGAATACGAGGAACACCTCTCGTCGTATAAATCCGGGAAGCCGTGGCGTGAGAGGTGAGGCTGATCTTATTTTATCCGGGTATTGCTCTTTAAGGGTGATAAAGAGGCAAGCATAAGAAAAAGAACTTTTCATTCGACAGGATGGGATGAAAGCCCTTCTCTCGGGAAAGGAGGATCCGTTATGAAAAAGTTTCTGTTTGTAGCTTGGCTTTTGTTACCCCTGATGGTTTGTGCCATCTCGGCAGTATGGGCAGGTGGTTTGGACGATCTTAAAGCCGGCGAAAGTAGCCTCCTCATGGCATCGTTCGATGCACTCCTGTTGAAGAAGGGTGACTATGATAAGGCCATAGCGCTTTTTACCAAGGCCATTGAGTCTGGCGATCTTTCCCGGGAGGATCTAGGAAGAGCCTACCTCAGCCGCGGCGTCGCCTGGGATAGCAAAGGCGACTATGACAAGGCCATTACTGACCACACCAAGGCCATTGAGCTTAACCCGAAGGACGCCTACGCCTACAGCAATCGCGGCAATGCCTGGAGTGAAAAGGGTGATTACGACAAGGCCATTGCCGACTACAGCAAGGCTATAGAGATCAACCAGAAGTATGCCAGTGCATACAAGAGCCGCGGCAGCGCCTGGGCGAACAAGGGCGACTATAACAAGGCCATTGCCGACTTCACCAAAGCCATTGAGATCAACCCGAAGAACGCCTATGCCTACTACTACCGCGGCGCCGCTTGGGATAAGAAGGGTGACCATGCCAAGGCCAAAGCTGACTACGACAAAGCCAAAGAGCTAGGGTACAAATAGTTTCTTGCAGATCTTAGAAAGATATTGAAGGTTAATTTCTTTTTACCCTCGTAGCGCTTGAAAAAGGGAATAGGGGAGGGCGCGAGTGCTTGATCTGCGGTTTGTGAGAGAAAACATGGAGCTCCTCAAGGAGAAGCTGGCTCTGCGGGGGGATGACCTGGATCTCAGCCCCTTTATCCAGTTGGAGCAGGAACGCCGGGAGCTGATCCAAGAGGTCGAGACCCTCCGGAGCAAGCGCAACCAGGTATCGGACGAGATCAGCAGGATCAAGCAGAAAAAGGGGGATGCTGGGGATCTGATTGCCCAGATGCGCCAGGTCTCCGAGCGGATTAAGGGAATAGAGGATGTGTTAAAGGAGAAAGAAGAAAGGGTGCAGGCGTTTCTCCTTGTCATCCCCAACATCCCCCATGCGTCGGTGCCAATAGGCAAGGGCGAGGAAGAGAATAAAGAGATACGCAAATGGGGTGAGCAGCCTTCCTTTGCCTTTGAGCCCAAGCCCCACTGGGATATCGGCGAGGACCTTGATATCCTCGACTTTAAGGCAGGCGCCAAGCTGGCCGGGGCCCGGTTCACCCTGTACAAAGACCTGGGGGCCAGGCTGGAGCGCGCCCTGATCAACTTCATGCTCGATCTGCACACCAACGAGCACGGTTATCGGGAGGTGCTCCCTCCTTTCATGGTCAATAGAGAGGCGATGATCGGAACGGGGCAACTGCCCAAGTTCGCGGAGGACCTCTTCAAGATCGAGGGATTGGACTATTTCCTCATCCCCACGGCCGAGGTGCCGGTGACCAATATCCATCGGGAGGAGACCCTCGCTGAAGGGGACCTGCCGCTGTACTATTGCGCCTATACCCCCTGTTTCCGCAAGGAGGCGGGTTCGTATGGCAAGGATACCCGGGGGATCATACGCCAGCACCAGTTCAACAAGGTGGAGCTGGTCAAATTCGCCGTGCCGGAGACCTCATACGACGAGTTGGAAAAACTCCTGGCAGATGCCGAGGAGGTCCTGCGCAGGCTTAATATCCATTACCGGGTGGTCTCTCTCTGCACCGGCGATCTGGGGTTTGCCGCCTCCAAGACCTATGATATCGAGGTGTGGCTGCCTAGCCAGGGGACCTATAAGGAGATATCCTCGTGCAGCAACTTTGAGGCCTTCCAGGCCCGCCGGGCCTCGATACGCTTCCGCCGCGAGGGGAAAAAGGGGACGGAGCTGGTTCACACCCTCAACGGCTCTGGTCTGGCTGTGGGCAGGACCGTGGTGGCGATCCTCGAGAACTATCAACAAGAGGATGGCAGCGTAGTCATCCCCAAGCCCCTGCGCCCCTACATGGGGGGCGTTGATCGAATTGCGCGAAAGAGGTAAAATTAATAAAACAGGGTTCGAGTCCCGCTCTTTAATTTAGATTTTATGGAAAGCGCGATCCCCCAAAGGGGGAGGGTCGGGGGTTCAAGTGGTTAGTATTTTAAAAAAAGCTACTGGCTACTAGCTACAAGCTACATGTATCTGTCGCTTTGCGACACCCCCTCTATAAATATCCGAATAGTAGGGGGCCGCTAGCGGCAGGGTTAAGAAATTATAAGTAGTTTGTATTTTTAAGAATAAGCTACTAGCTACACGTTACAAGCTAATGGTATTCCCGCTCCCGCGGGAATCTAGGAGGGATGGCCGAGCGGTTTAAGGCGGCGGTCTTGAAAACCGCTTCTCCTGAAAGGAGACGGGGGTTCGAATCCCTCTCCCTCCGCCATGTTTTTTGCGTAGCAAAGAACATGGCGAGACCTTACCGAAAGCCTTTTAGCTTTTGGTAGATCCGCCCAAAGTCGTGATCCTCGGAAGTTGGAATTTTTGCTTGGCAAATAACATGGCGAGACCTTACCGAAAGCCTTTAGGCTTTTGGTAGATCCATCATCTATTTTCAGTCATATCAACCAGTTAGACATCTTAATCTCAACTTCTCTTTCACTTCAATTTTCTCATCTCGAAGCGGTTTCATCCTGCCGTCGAAGCTGCAGTCACCTAAGCGGTAATGTCCTAATTTGAAACATAAAATTTAGGCAGTTGTCTATTTCACAAACCAAGGCCCTGAGATCTCGATACTGCAACAAAAAATTAGACAAAAAATACAATTTTTAGACTTGACATTTTCAGACAAAAGATGATAGCCTACAATTGTTCCTAAAGCTGGGGGGCTTATGTCAGGGGTACACTCCTCATCAGTCTCTTCGAATCCAGTAGGCCGATCCAAGGGCCTTGCGCCTAGGGCATTCCGCACAACCGATATTCCTTGTAAGCCGCCCTGATAAATCGCTGAATCCGCCATAATAGGTTTTTCTATAAAAATATCGGAATAATGTTTTTTAGAGGAGTATTATCATGGCAAAGAAGCGTGTATTTATTAGTTTCGACTACGATCATGACGAAGGCGCGAAGACGATGCTTGCGGGGCAGGCGAAACTGCCGGATAGCCCATTTGATTTCACCGATGCCTCGGTGAAAGAACCGCTGACCGGCGACTGGAAAGACAAGGTGCGACGTCGGATGGCTAACATTGACTTGGTAATCGTTTTGTGTGGTGAGTGGACGCATACGGCTAGGGGTGTTGCTGAGGAATTGACCATCGCTCGTGAGAAGTCTAAAGGTTACTTCCTGCTGGCAGCATATGCTGACAAGAACTGCACCAAACCAAGCACCGCCCTATCGTCTGATAAGGTATATAAATGGACATGGGATAATTTGAAGGCGCTTATTGGTGGAGCGAGGTGACACATGCGGCGAGCATTGTGCGTCGGCATAGACTTTTATCGCTTCGGGGCACTGCGAGGTTGCGTCAGCGATGCCGAACGCATGGCTACTCTATTGGCAAAGCATGAGGATGCCGCACCTGACTTCGACTGCCGTATTATGGTTGCCCCCAACGGCGGTTCAGACAATGACGTGACACGCTCGAAACTCAAACAAGCGATAGACCAGCTGTTCAAAGACAGAGCGGAGGTCGCGCTCCTCTACTTTTCAGGTCACGGCACAGAGAAGAACATCGACGGTTATCTAGTCACTCAAGACGCCAAAAGCTACGACGAAGGTGTATCTATGACGGACGTGCTAGGAATGGCAAACAATTCGAAGGCGGATGAAATTGTAATTCTGCTGGACTGCTGCCATTCCGGCCATCTTGGAAACTTGCCTGCTATTGACAACACGAAGTCGTTGCTGCGGGAGGGCGTTTCCATCTTGACTGCTAGCCGTGGCGATCAAGTCTCAGTAGAAGCTAGTGGCGCAGGGCTGTTTACTTCGCTTGTTGGAGATGCACTCGAAGGCGGTGCTGCGGATCTTATGGGTGACGTAACAGCACCGGCTATATATGCGTTCGTCGAAGCTGCTCTAGGGGCATGGGATCAGAGGCCTCTTTTTAAGTCTCACGTCTCAAAGGTCATTGCACTGAGAAAGTGTAAGCCCGCTGTGGAAACTGCTATCCTTCGCGAGTTGCCACTCATATTCCCGGTACCAGCTGAAGATTTTCCGCTATCCCCGGAATTCGAACCCAGTTGTGACAAAAGAGATGCTTCCAAGACAGTGATTTTTGACAAACTCCAAGCGCTCAATCACGTACATCTGGTGGTGCCGGTCGATGCTTCACATATGTACGACGCGGCTATGCAATCAAAGGCTTGCCAACTCACGGCTTCTGGACGGTACTACTGGAGACTCGCGAAGGATAAGCGGATCTGATACGCTCATCTCCGGTGTTGCATCTACCGAGAAATCTACTTCGCCATCTGGTGTCAATTTGGTGCTAATTTCCCGATATAAGATTACAGCAAAGATGCTGGACTTTGACCAATATAAACAAGTGAAAGGACACAGTTAGCGACAGCGAGCATCCGTATGGCTATGCGTCCCCCAAAAAAGAATGCTTTTCTGAAGATAACGCTTCTATTCCTACCGGTTATAGTAATTATTGCCGGTATCGTAATACCCTCTTTTGCCGCACAATCCGGCCCTGCGCCCAAAGCAGGGTCTTTTTCAGGAGCGAAAACAGTCGGAGGAGAGAAGGTCGGGTTGTTTCCGGTTCGGGTTAGCGGTAAGTGGGGTTACATCGATAAAACTGGGCAGATCGTTATCAAGCCCCGGTTTAATGGTGCTTCTGATTTTCAAGAAGGTCTCGCTGCAGTAAGAATCGGCGTTAAGTGTGGCTTCATCGATAAAACCGGGACGTTCGTGATCAAGCCCCAGTTTAATGGTGCGGATGATTTTTACGAAGGTTTCGCTTCTGTAGAAATCGGCGGTAAGGAGGGCTATATCGATAAAACCGGGAAGTTCGTGATCAAGCCCCAATTTGATGGTGCGGGGGGTTTTTACGAAGGTCTCGCTCTAGTAAAAATAGGTGGAAAGTACGGCTTCATTGACAAAACCGGTACATTCGTCATCAATCCCCAGTTCGATTATGCGTGGTCTTTTTACGAAGGAGGTCTTGCTCCAGTGCATATCGGGGGTAAGTATGGCTTCATCGATAAAACCGGGAAGATCGTCATCAATCCCCAGTTTGATAGTGCTTTGTATTTTAACGAAGGACTCGCTGCAGTAAAAATCGGCGGTAAGTGGGGCTACACTGACAAAACCGGGACGTTTGTGATCAAGCCCCAGTTTAATGTTGCCGCGTATTTTAATGAAGGGCTCGCTGCAGTAGAAATCGGCGGTAAGTGGGGCTACATTGACAAAACCGGCACGTTCGCGATCAAGCCCCAGTTTGGGGGTGTGGGGGATTTTTACGAAGGACTCGCTGCAGTAAGTATCGTCGATAAGTGGGGCTACATTGAAAAGACTGGGAATATAGTCATCAAGCCGCAGTTTGATTATGCAGAGAATTTTCACGAAGGTCTCGCTAAAGTAGAGATCGGCTTGGGCGCTAGGGAGAAGATAGGCTATATCGATAAAACCGGAAGGTATGTCTGGGAACCGACAAAATGATATTTTCATTAACCATCAGGGGCCGAATGCAGGCTTCTTTTGCGCCTCTTCTGGCTAAAGAGCCACCTCCGGGTGCCCTTCGTGGTTAATTATCCCCTTTATTATCTGACCAATTTTTTTACAGGAAAAGACAAGGCAAACAACAAGAAATTTACCATCACCACCGTGGCGCCGGCCGGCAGATCGGCGTAAAAAGATATGGTGATGCCGGCAAGGACCGCGAAAACGGCAATAATTGCCGCCGTTATCATGGCTGCTTTGAAGCCCTTGGCCATCTGCAAGGCCGTAGCTGCAGGCAGGATAAGCATAGCCGATACCAGCATTATGCCGACTACCTTGACGGCCAAAACCACGGTAATAGCTGTCAGAAACATCAGCGCAACATTGATCCGTTTGGTATTTATTCCCGTAATCCTGGCGTACTGCTCATCAAAGGTCGTCGAAAAAAGATCATTATATAAAAATATGATAACCAGTAGAATAACCACGGATAGACCAACCGATAAAAACACTTCTTGGCTGCTGATGGCCAGGATGTTGCCGAATAGATAGCTGAACAAATCGACATTAAATCCTTTGGACAAACTGGCCAAAACCACCCCACTGGCAATACCGACTGCGGATACGATGCCGATGGCCGCATCGCCGTAGATTTTGGCCTTCTCCGTGAGCTTTAACACCAGATACGAAGCCATTATGACTAGGGGTATGGCGACATAAAAGGGATAAAAGCCCAAAAAGAGGCCGAGGGCGATGGCACCGAAACTGACGTGGGAAAGGCCGTCGCCGATCAGCGACAATTTACGGAGCACTAAGAAAAGTCCCAGTATGGCGCACAGGACGGCGATGAATGACCCGGCAACATACGCCCGCTGGATAAATCCGTAACTGAGAAAATGTAGCAGTGTCATATCACGTATGCTGGTGGCAGATGAGATGCTGGGAAAAGGGGCCGAAGTATCCTTCCATTTCTTTCGATTGGCAGAAATCGGCAAAGCCTCCGTAAAAGATAACCCGCTTGTCCAAATACAAGAGTTTACTGGCATATTGGCCGATATCCGCCGTGTCGTGCGTGATGATGATAAGGGTAATGCCTTGATCCCTGTTGAGCTTTTCCGCCAATGCAAAAAAATGTTCGCGAGTCTGGGGATCCAAAGCCGTAATCGGCTCGTCCAAAATGAGCAGTTCCGGATCGGATACCAGAGCCCGAGAGAGAAAGACCCGTTGCTGCTGGCCGCCGGAAAGTTCCCCCACCAATTTGTCCTTGAGGTAAGCAATGTCCATAAGATCGAGTGTCTTGAGGATCTTCGCTTCGTCGCTTCGCTTGAATTTTTTGGGGAAGGACTTGTGCGATAAAAGTCCCAGGCCGACGACTTCCTTGACCGTGGCCGGGAACAGAGGGTTGAATTCGTTCACTTGCTGCGGCAGATAGCCGATCCGGGCCCAATCTTTGAAGCTTTTAAAGTCCTTGCCGAATAGCTCGATAGTTCCCTCGTATTTGTTCTCCAGGCCGAGGATCACCCTGACGAGCGTAGTCTTGCCGGCGCCGTTGGGGCCGGCTAAGGCGACATAATCCCCTTTGCCTATGGCGAACGAAATGCCGGAAAGGACTTCCGTTGAGTCATAGCTGAACGACAGGTTCTTTATGGATAAGACGGGGCGCATATTTTTATCGGCATTCGAGGCCAATCTTCAAATGCTCCAGATCGGCATGCAAAATTTCAAAGAAGGAGACGCCGCGCTCGAACTGGTCTTTGGTCAGATTGTGGGCGGCGTTTAGCAGCAACATCTTGGCATGAGTCTCGCGGGCGATGGTTTCGGCGATTTTGGGGCTGCTCAATTCCTCGTAAAAAACATAGTGTATGTCATCTTTTTTGAGCTGGTCCACCAGCCGGACCAGGTCCTTGGCTGTTGGCTCCGCATCAGGCGAGACCCCTTGGGCAGCTAAATACCGCAGGCCGTAGCGCTTTGCCAAATAACCGAAGGCGTAATGGCCGCCGTAGACGATCTCCCTGCTTTTACAGGTGCCCAGGGCGGTTCGAAAAGAGTTATCCAGTTCGGCTAATTGCTTATTGTAATCGTCGGCGTTTTGCCTAAAAAAGGCTTTATCAGCCGGATCTTTGGCTTCAAAGGCTTCAGCGATGTTTTTGACCATTATCTTGGCGTTGTCAAAATCCAGCCAGATATGGGGGTCCAGCGCACCACTGGGTTCGTCTTTGTCTGGGAATACCGCGGAAATCATCTTTGTCCCTTTGCTCACGTCCACCACGATGAGTTTTTTATTGGTAACTCCCTGGATGATATCCTCGGCCCAGGGCTCCATGAATCTGCCGGTATAGACGAAGCAATCGGCCTCGTTTATTTTGATAATATCGCTCGGCTTAGGCTCAAACGTGTGGGGTTCCACCCCAGGAGGCACAAGCATGGAAACCTCGGCCTTGTCCGCCCCGATGTTTTTGGCCATGTCATAGAGCGGGAAGAGCGTGGTGACGATTGTGATCTTGCCGGAATCGATGTTTTGCGGCTTATTGCCCTTGATCTGTGACAGAACAATCAACCCACCCACGACTGCCACGATGGCTATGATAGCCACGATGATTTTAGCCTTCATGTTTTTCACGGCTCAATTTCAACTATTGGCATTTTTCGCACAGACCATAAAATTCAAGGGAATGGCTGGTTATTTTGAATCTTTCATGTCGCATTATCTTTTTTTCATGGCTGTCCAAATGCCTTCCAAGAACCACCGGCTTAACGGCGTCGCAGTTGATGCAGATCAGATGATGGCGGTGTTCGTGTGCCAGTTCAAACAACGACGGTTTGCCGATCAAGCGAACCTCATGGGTAAACCCATTTTTTATCAAAAAAGATAGTTCGCGGTAAATGGTGGTTCGGTTGACCGAAATTTTTTTGCCTTTAAAGACGAACCCTATCTCAGAGGCAGACAGCGGGCGAGCCGAGGAAAGCAGCGTTTCCAGTACCATCTTTCTCGTCCTGGTCATACGGCCACCGATTGCCTTGATCTCTTCTAACAGTTCATTCAGACTCATACGGTTAATTACTCTCCGAAAGACTATAACGCAACACTGTTGCGTTTGTCAACTGAAATGTTTTGAAAGCGCTTCGTTATTTTTTATTGTCAACTATCTCACAGTGCGTTACAATACAACCAGCGGAGAGATGGCCGAGCCAGGCCTAAGGCGCTCGCCTGCTAAGCGAGTGTCCCGGGAAACTGGGATCGAGGGTTCAAATCCCTCTCTCTCCGCCATATTACTTGCTTCGCAAGAAATATGGCGAGATCTCGCCCACCGCCTTTGGCGGAGAGGCGGAGCCGCCAGAATCCCGCCAGAAGCGGGATCACCTGTAGCTTATAACCATTAGCAAAAAGCTAATCCTATTTGGGAAGTTTGATGGGTGTAACCCCTCAAATCACGGTAGATACCAACCCTGGACATTTTTCCCGCTTCTCCGTCATCATTGATTGCCTTAAAAAAATCTGGCGAGAGACGCCAAGACGCATTTTATTACCTTGAAAGCAATAAAACAGCTCAAAAAGGCCATCATCCCCGCCGCAGGCATGGGCTCGAGGGTGCAGTCCCTGACCCAAGGGCTGCCCAAGGAAATGCTCCCCATAGCGGGAAGGCCCATGATCTCCTACGCCATCCAAGAGGCTGTCCTCTGCCATCTGGAAGTGATCTACATCGTGATCAATGAACATAAGGCTGCCATGCGCCGCTACCTCGAATCAGAGGAATTGGCAAGTGCTATGCGGTCTGGCCGGCGAGGCAAGGCAATTTCCTTGCCCTGTTTGACGTTTGTCGATCAGCCCTTGCCTCTCGGCGCTGGTGAGGCCATATACCGGGTAAGGGCGCTGATAGGGGAGGAGCCTTTTGTCCTGATGATGCCGGACTTTGTCCTTTTCGGCCGTACCCCTGCTTTGTCACAGTTGATCCCCGTGTATGAACGTTTCGATAGGGATATCATCGGCCTCATTGAGGTAAGAGCTAAGGAGGCAGCGGGGTTCGGGAACGTCGGGATCGTCCAGGGACAAGAGCAGGAGCCGGGAATCGTGGCAATCCAGGGCATATCGGGGAAGATCCCAAATCCTCTCATCCTCAGAGAGGAGGAGCGGGTTCTCAAGGCTGTCCCGCGCTGGATCCTCGGGCCCCACTTCTTCGACTACTTGGAGCGGACAAAGGGAGAAGGCGAGTGGGATGATACCCCGGCCTTGCAAATGCTCTGTACAGAGCGAAAGGTGCTGGGGAGAATACTGGAAGGCAGAGGGTTTGATGCGGGCAACCCTCTGGGGTATCAGGCAGCACAGGCCTTTGCCCAGGAACTTGACGCTCGCGGCAAAAGGTGATAGCGTTTAATAAAAGCGCCCATAGCTCAGATGGATAGAGCGTCGGACTACGAATCCGCAGGTCGGGCGTTCGAGTCGCCCTGGGCGCGCCAGAAATATATGAAAGGGCTAGCCGGTAAAGGCTAGCCCTTGTTTAAGAGGGGGGCATTTACGGCCCCCTTCGTTCATCGTTGTACCGTACTACTTATCCTGTGTTTATTTTAAATAAAGCTACTTCTTGGGCTTGGTCTTTTTTGGTCGTTTTTTTATTTCACCCTTCAGCGCAAAAAAGAGCAATACCGTTGCCCCGATAACACCCACAGCGCGCATGGACGCTGTTGCAACCGATATCACGGGTTGCAATTCTATCTGGACGAATTGCCCCGCGGAAGGCTTCGCATGGGTCCCTTGTAAGATGACGACAGGGGGGGTTGTCAGAATGGCGATGACTAATACCGCAGCTCCCAGTACCAGGATGATCCTTTGAAGAATATTCATTATCTCCTCCTCGTTAAGTTTTAAGCGTCAAGATCCGTCTTCAGAAATGGATGCTAGTGAAAAATGCACCTATTGTCAAGCAAAACCTTCAAAGACTTACTCAAGGTGAATGCCGCCTGGTGCGGCTAGGGCATTGTCTTCGCCTGCCTGATATGACTTGCCCACCCTTTGTTTTTCTGCTACCATGTTATTATTATAGCGATCAAATGCGGGGCAAAAACAGTTCATTGACAGATCACGAGATGATGGAGTTGGCCGTAGAAGAGGCGCTCCAGGCAGCGCGAGAAGGGGAGGTTCCCGTCGGTGCGGTCTTGGTGAGAGAGGACGAGGTGGTGGCCCGGGACCATAACCGCTCCATTTCCTTCAATGACCCTACTGCCCACGCCGAGATATTGGTCCTGCGTGCCGGTGCCGCACGGCTGAGGAATTACCGCCTGAGCGGGTGCGAGCTCTATGTAACAATCGAGCCCTGTTTGATGTGCGCCGGAGCTATCGTGCACAGCCGAGTCGCGCGCCTCATCTTTGGGGCACGGGATGAAAAGGGAGGGGCAATAAAATCTCTCTATCATATCCTGGAAGATCCCCGGCTTAATCATCGCGTGCAGGTGATTGAGGGCATGCTGGGCGAGCAATGTCAGGAGATCATGCAGGACTTTTTCTCAGCCCGGAGGGGATAGAAGGAGAGGTACCGAAGTGGTTATAACGGGGCCGACTCGAAATCGGCTGTCCCGGGAAACTGGGACCGTGGGTTCGAATCCCACCCTCTCCGCCAGAAAATGTAGCTTTGCTACATTTTACTTGTAACTTTTAACTACCAACTAGTAACATGAGATTTAGGTTTAAGAATTTTAAGGTTTATCAAGACTCAAAGATATTTTGCAAAGTGTGTCGTGATATAGTAAAAGAAAACATAAAAAGCAAAGATCTAAACCTTGCTTCACAGATAGAGAGGGCACTGAATTCGATAGTCCTCAATATTGCAGAAGGATCAGCCGACAATTCGGATATTGAATTTGCAAGATTTTTGGGAATTTCAATCAGATCGGTTTACGAGGTCGTTGCCGGATTTGATCTTGCCTTACTGTACGAAATGATTACCCCCGAGCAAAGTGAGAAAATAGAAGTCGATGCTCATGAGTTGGTGAAACAGTTAAGTGGTTTTCGCAATTCCTTAAAGATGAGTTAAGTGTTCTTTGTTAATTGTTAATAGCATCTCGCCGTGCGGCGGTCCCCCACCATTTTAGATATCTCTATGGAGGGGATGTCGCAAGGCGACAGATCTTGGAGAGATGCCCGAGCTGGCCGAAGGGGCACGATTGGAAATCGTGTGTGCCGGGTGACCGGTACCGAGGGTTCGAATCCCTCTCTCTCCGCCATCATTTTTGCAAAGCAAAAATGATGGCGAGATATCGCCCACTGCCGAAGGCGGAGAGGCGGATCCCCTATAAACCCGCCATAGGCAGGATCAGCGTAGCTTATGGAAAGAAGCTTGTAGATGGACGTTTTAAGAATATCAGCGAGGGGGCCTTGGCAGCATTCTGCGTCTATCAATAGCCAGTATTGATAGCTGGGTCCTGCGTACCGGATAGTTACAAATCCCGTCAGATCCGGAAGGAAGCAGCGGTAGTAACCGCATCTGGTGTCGCAGTAAACCCAGCTATCAATAGTGGCTGTTGGCTGGCAGAGGGTTTCCGCTGCCTCTCTCTATTGCAAAGGAGAATATTTTTTATTAGTCTTGGGTGGTGATGTTGCCATGGGAAGCTACCTTGTCATAGCGCGAAAATGGCGGCCGCAGGTTTTTGAGGAGCTGGCGGGTCAGGAGCATGTGACCCGTACCCTCCAGAACGCCATCGCGGCCAACAGGCTGGCTCATGCCTTTCTCTTTGCAGGACCGCGAGGGGTTGGTAAGACCTCGGCAGCCAGGATCTTGGCCAAGGCGGTAAATTGTCAGCAAGGCCCGATTCAAAAGCCCTGCAACCAGTGCCAGAGCTGTAAGGAGATAGCTGAGGGAAACTCCATCGATGTACTGGAGATCGACGGTGCGTCCAATACCGGCGTGGATAATGTGCGGGAGCTCCGGGAGAACGTCAGGTACCTCCCCAGCAAGAGCAGGTACAAGATCTATATCATCGACGAAGTCCATATGCTCTCCACCAGCGCCTTTAATGCCCTGCTGAAGACCCTCGAGGAACCCCCTCCCCATGTCCTCTTTATCTTTGCCACTACCGAGCCCCATAAGATCCCCTTGACCATCCTCTCCCGCTGTCAACGATTTGACTTCAAGCGAATCCCCGTGACCATGATCTTTGAACGGTTGCGCGAGATAACGATTGCCGAGGGCGTGAAGATAGCCGATGATGCCCTTATGCTCATCTGCCGAGAGGCAGAGGGAAGCATGAGGGATGCCCAGAGTCTCCTTGATCAGGCCATCTCCTACGGCGGCGAAGAGGTAAAGAGGGAGGATGTCTTAACCTTGCTCGGGATCGCCGATCGCAAGATCCTCTTTGACCTTTCCGCAGCTATCTTCCGGAAGGAGGCAAAAGGCTGCCTTTCTCTCGTCGATGAGCTGTACAAACTCGGTTATGACCTGGGACAGTTCTGCAGGGATTTTTTGAACCACTTTAGAAACCTCCTGGTAGTGAAGCTCGAAGGGGGCCAGAGCCCTGTGCTCAATGTATCTGAACATGAGGTAAAAGATCTCATCGAGCAGGCTGCGGGTGTCGGCTTTGAGGACCTGCACCGGTTATTTCAGATGCTGCTGAAGGGTGAGGAGCTGATGTCCCGAACCCCCTTTCCCAAGGTCATTTTGGAAATGACGGTGGTGGAGATGTCGCGTCTGTCATGGTTGCTACCGATGGAAGAGATCTTATCGCGGATAGAACACTTGGAAGATACCCTCTCCCGTAAAGGGCCGAGCGAGGAAGGGGGTTCTACCAGTTTAAAGCAGGGAAAAAAAGGCGGTGAATCGCAGGGTAGGCGGATGCCGGTGGAGGAGGTAAGCGAGACCTTTCCCGAGCCAGGCGGAAAAAGAGAATTGGGGGAAGAGGCCTTGCGGCAATGGGAGGAGTTCCTGACCTTTGTCAGGGGAGAGAACCCCGTTCTCGCTTCTTTTCTCATACAGGGGCATCTCGTTCGGCTCGACGATGCGTGTCTGGAAATAGGGTTTGCCAAGGGTTCTTTCGCCCTCGACCGAGTGTCCGAACGCGATACGCTCCGTTCTGTGGAGGAGATTGCCCGACGCCATTTCAAGCAAGAGGTGCAGGTGAAGATCACGTCGGCCAATCCTGCAAAGGAGTCAAAGAAAACTTCGAGAACCGCAGCTCAAGATGAAGAGACGGATCTGGTGAGACATCTGAAGAAGGAGGCCGTGGGCAACCCCGTTATCCAAGAGGCCGTTGAGATCTTCCAGGGGCGGATTGTTAAGGTCAAGGTAAAAGAGGGGTCGTGATCATAAGGAGGTGGTAAGATGAGCAAGGGTTTAGGAGATCTGATGAAGCAGGCGCAAAAGCTGCAGTCCAAGATGATGGCGCTCCAGGAAGAACTGGCTGGAAAGACGGTGGAGGCCACAGCCGGTGGAGGGATGGTTGCGGTGGTGATCAACGGCAAACAAGAGATCCTATCCCTCAAGATAGATCCGGAGGTGGTCGATCGACAGGAGATAGAGATGCTTCAGGACTTGATCATTGCAGCGGTGAACGATGGCATCAGGAGGGCGCAGCAGATAGGGGCCGAAGAGATGAAGAAGCTGACGGGTGGCATGGCCATCCCTGGTTTGATCTAAGATGTCCACGTACACTCCGTCAGTTGAAGACTTGATCGCTAATCTTACCAAGCTTCCGGGTATCGGGAAGAAGACTGCTGCACGGCTTGCCTTTCATATCCTCCAGTCCTCTCAGGAGGACGCCCAGGCCCTTGTTCGCAGCATCCTGCGGGTCAAGGAAAGGATCGGGCTCTGCCGGATCTGCTTTAACATCGCCGAGGGGGAGGTGTGCGCCATTTGCAGAAATTCCCAGAGGGATTGTTCTCTCGTCTGTGTGGTGGAAGAGCCGAGCGATCTTATGGCCATCGAGGCGACGGGCATCTTTAAAGGGCTTTATCACGTGCTGCACGGCGCCATAGCCCCTTTGGACGGGGTAGGGCCGCAGGAGTTGAAGATAACGGAGCTCTTGGAGCGATTGAAACAGGGCGGGGTAGCAGAGGTTATCCTTGCCACGAACCCGACCATCGAGGGTGATGCCACTTCCCTCTACCTCGCCAAGATCGTTAAACCGTTGGGAATAACGGTAACCCGCATCGCGCAGGGGATTCCGGCGGGTGGTGATATCGAATATGTAGACACCAAGACGATGAGCAGGTCGCTGGAGGGCAGGAGAGAGGTATAAAAAGATGTTGACAGGGTTTTTTACTTGGCATATATAGTGGGTTTTAGCAGGTGGGGAGTACTTTATTTTTTTTCGCCTGAATTGTGAAAAAAGGTGCGAGAGAAGTAATGATTGAAATCAGGCTTCACGGCAGGGGAGGGCAAGGGGCAGTAACCTCGGCGGAATTGCTTGCCTTGGGCGCTATTAAAGAGGGGAGATATGCCCAGGCCTTCCCGAGCTTTGGTCCGGAGCGAAGGGGCGCGCCGGTGGTGGCTTTTTGCCGAATCAGCGATGAGGACATAAAGTTGAGGGCCGTTATATACCAACCGGATATCGTCCTGGTATTGGACCCGAGCATCTTGCGGCTTGTGGATGTGAGCAACGGCCTCAAGGCAGACGGGGTTTTGGTGGCGAACACGCGCTTTTCTCCTGAAGATATCAAAAAAGAGCTGGGGGTGAAGAGCCGAGTGGCCACGGTTGATGCCAACAAAATCGCCCAGGAAGAACTCGGTCTGACTATCACCAATACCACTATGCTGGGGGCCTTGCTCAAGGCCTCGGAGGTAGTGGATAAGGGGGCGATGATCGAGCCCTTACAGGAGAGGTTTGGCAGGCTGGCAGAACGAAACATCAAGGCCCTTGAGAGGGCTTATCAGGAAACTCAGATCTTATAAAACGAGGGATAAACAGTGTCTAAGCCTGAGCGTGAGATCACCTGGAAAGAGCTGAATGTCGGTTGTGTGATAGATGAGCCCGGCAATGCCGCGACCTATCGCACGGGCGACTGGCGGTCGCAACGCCCGGTTTATAATAAGGATCGATGCATTCGGTGCGGCACCTGCTATATCTTCTGTCCTGATATGGCCATCAAGACAATCGAGGATGGGTATATCGAGCATGACCTCTATTACTGCAAGGGGTGCGGGATATGCGCACAGGAGTGCCCGGCCGAGGCCATAGCCATGAAG